>Ga0209390_10001345_pt1 | contig 48050 bp, 38 predicted proteins | sample BON01_FD_187212 | JGI IMG/M metagenome (GOLD analysis project Ga0209390, IMG submission 187212) | Freshwater microbial communities from Lake Bonney liftoff mats and glacier meltwater in Antarctica - BON-01 (SPAdes) (version 2) | ecosystem: Environmental > Aquatic > Freshwater > Ice > Glacier...
ACAAATCACCACACACCAAAAATACGACTCCAGTGGTCACAAAACCCGATCACAGCGTGGAAATTTTCGAAAAATCACCCGACGTCAATTTGGAAACGCAACCCGATATCAAAGTGGTGCGCAACACCATGAAGGTCGATGGCGAGATCGGTAAAGAGACGACGAAGACGGCCGATTTTTGCAGGCGAGGAAACCTCTAAGCGGACGCCTTCCACGCGACCAAGCCGAAGGTCATTTTTGGCGGTGACACGAAGCATGTAGCTTCCATTGGTCAGCATGGAAGTATCGAGCGATCCCAGGACTTCATCGCTGATGGTCTCGGTGCCGGTGGCGAGCTGCTTCCAAGCCTCACCGCGGCCAAGATTGGAGAGGTCGATCTCGTCGATCAGAGCGTAGGCGACCTCCCAGCTGCTGAGCGGGCGGGTCGAGATGATCGAGCCGCGAATCTCCTGAATCAAGCTGGAGATCGTCTCGTTTTCAGGCGAGGTGATGACAACCTGGGGGCGAAGGCCTGCGGGATCGATCCCCACGCCGATGACTTGACCGTAGAAATTTCCAAGTCCGCCACCAGCTGGAATGGCTTCGATTTTCAAAAAGTAGATTCCATCCGCGAGGCTGCTTGTCGGGAAGATGCCGAGGGGTGCCGAGAAGACGTTTTCGGTGCCCGTGGCGAGCGCGATGTAGTCGGAATCAGGCGTGGCAAGATCGAGGGGATCGACCAGATCAATCGGCGCATAAGAGACCGACCAATTCGCGCTGTCGCCATCGGGTGCCACGATGGAGGCGAGGATGGGAACATCTTCAGTCGGCACGTCGCCGGAGTTCGGCGAAAAGACCTGGATGCGGGTCAGCCCAACCCCCTGTTCCTCCGCAAGAATGGCGGGGTCGTAAGGGAGTTCGCCCTCTTCGTTGAGAACGTAGAAAGACCAGCGCCCCTCCGTCGATTGACCGCGACTATCGGTCACGGTGGCTGTGATGACAATCTCACCGGGAAACCCAGGAGTGACCGTGGCGTTGTTTTCAGAATCGAGAGCGACGGAGGATCCATTGGCCATGGCGCTCACGCTCGCGACGCCGAGGTCGTCGATGGCAATGAGGCGGAAGGAAAAGGGCTGTCCCGCCTGGGGGTCACGGCCCTCCGGACTGAGGATCACCGACGGTGGGAGATCTTGAAAATAGCGGGCGAAGTTTTCATCCGCGAAGACCTCGGTGCCGAGAATGCGCACCCTTCGAGCTTCGGAGTTGAGAGGGAGAAAGTTGAGAGCCTCAAAGCCCGCCAGCCCAAATCCACCATCGGAATTTTGAGGGATGACCGTGCCGCCGGTCTGTGAGGTCACACGGATCACTCTGACAAAGGGAACCTGCGGGAAATCCGCGAGGTCTATCTCGCTAACCCGTCGGATGCCCTCGGGAAAAAGGTCCGCGATTGAAATCTCGAAGAGTTCCTCCTCACTCGGGCCAAAAGCAATCAGAGCAGGTTAAGATCCGCTGGTCCCGGTTCCGTTCCCTTGCGTCGGGATCCCGATGATGAAATCGGGGCCTTCTTTATCGATGATCGTCTCATCAAATCGGATGGTCACGGAAGCCGTGTCTGGCAAGGAGAGATGGTGGCTGGTAGCGTAACTCCCGATCGGCGGATTTTCCGGACGATCTCCAATTGAAAGCAGCAGGACCGAAGGATCGACCGGCACGACATCTCTTCCCAAGACAATCACCTTTTCACTTCCAGGCCAGACCTCAAGGGGAGCCCAGCCGTAGGCCTCATCCAAGGCCGCACCAGATTCCGGGTGAGTGTAGTCCACAATTTCGTCCGCAAGACGGTCGGGAAGTTGGGGCGTTTGCTCAGCCGGCAGGGTCTGGGTTTCGCCAGACTTTAGGATCTGCCTTACTTCATAGAAACCGGGACGGAGAGCCAGGAATTCGTAAAGCCCCGTAGCATCGGTTTCGGTTCGCCGCTCGCCTGGGTCGAGCTTTCCATTAAAATTTGAATCAATAAAAACAATCTTCCCGACAAGCGGACTCCCGCTCTCAAAGTTTCCAGCAAGGCTTTCCACAAGGTGCAGCCGTCCCCGGATTGTCCCACCAGCAGGATCAAAGACGACAGGATCGGTAAAGGTCAAAAAAACTTCATCACCATCGTCATAAGAGTCCCCATCGGTGTTCTTATCGAGAGGATTTGTTCCAAGGATCGCCTCTTCACGGTCAGAAAGTCCGTCGCCATCCCGGTCGAGTGGAGCCACCGCACCGAGGGCGAAGAAGTGTTTCGGCCCGAGTGGCTCGTTCCCGGCTTCGGGATCGATGATGGCCTGAGCCTCTTCCCCCGCCCCGGTCATCGGGTCGTCCAGCGGAGAGAAATTTCGTAGAGAGGGCGATGCGAAAATCTGGTAGCGGGCATCCTGTTCAGCCTGCCAAAAGAGGGCAATGTCCTCGTCAACCTGTGCCATCCGGGTCGTCAGTTTCGAAACTGGATCGAAGGGATTGGTGCCTCCAAAATACTCTGACCGGGTGGACTGGCCGTCACCATCATGATCGAGATCCATCTGCCACGCTTGCAATCCAAAGAGAGTGCGCCAATAGCGGCCCTGGTCACGGAGGTCTAGCTGAGCGATGGATGTTCCAACGAGAGCGAGGGAAAGAGCGGAGAAGAGGAGGTTCTTTTTCATGGCTTCATAGAGAGCACACGGGTTCGCTATGATGAAATTACAAGAAATCTCACCCAAATCTTGAATACCAAGAATGACCCGTCCCCGAAATTCGTTCCTCACCTCTTCGGACTCCAAAAAAACCGGGTGAACTGTAACCATCCCGTCCCGATAAACGTATCCCCTTCCACTTCCACATGAAATTCCTTGTCCCACTTCTCGTCCTTCCCCTGCTCGCCCTCGGAGCGCCGGTGAAGCCGCTCCCCACCGCAAAGCCCAGGGACCTTGGCATATCCGCCGAAATTCTCGCCGAGATCGCCCCCGCCGTCGACGACCTCATCGAGAGAAAACAACTCGCCGGAGGGGCCGTGCTCGTCCTCCGCAAGGGACAAATCGTCTACCAAGAGGAATTCGGCTTCGCCAACCGGGCCCGCAAAAAACCGGTCACCAAGGACACCATCTTCCGCATCTATTCCATGTCCAAGGGCATCACTTCGGCTGCCGCTCTCATGCTGCACGACGCCGGGAAGATCGATCTCGATGCCCCCGTTTCGAAATATCTCCCCGAGTTTCGCGATCTCAAGGTTTGGCAACAAAACGGCGAACCTGTGGCACCCGCTCCCGCTCCCACCGTCCGTGACCTCCTGCGCCATACCGCTGGATTTTCCTACGGGTGGTCAGGCCATCCGGTCGATCAGCAATACAAGAAGATCAAAATCCTGAGCCGCGAGAAATCCCTCGCCGAGATGACTCAAGGCGTCGCCAACATTCCCCTCCTCTATCAGCCCGGCACGCAGTGGGTCTACGGAATCAACACCGATGTCCTCGCCCGCGTGGTCGAAGCGGCCTCCGAAAAGTCCTTTTCAGACTACCTGCAAGAGCAACTCTTCACCCCTCTCGGGATGATCGACACGGGATTCCACGTCCCGGCGGAGAAAGCCCCCCGTCTCGCGGATGTCTACGCGGGCAAGGCGGGATTCCTGATCACCGCCGAACCCGCCAAGGGATCTCAGTTCCTTGAGGCCCCGGCCCATCAATCCGGAGGGGGCGGCCTCGTCTCCACCATCACCGACTACGCCCGCTTCCTCCAAATGATCGCCAGCGGCGGCACCTTCCAAGGGAAGACCTATCTCAAAAAAGAAACCGTCAAGCTGATGACGACCAACCAGCTGCCCAAAGAAATTCCTGAAATTTCACTCGGCCAGGAAGTTCGCAAAGGCACCGGATTCGGGCTCGGGTTTTCCGTGCGCACCGCCAAGACCACCGGTTGGGACGAGCACGCACCCGTCGGCGAATACGGATGGGGTGGCATGGCTTCCACCCACTACTGGGTCTCACCCAAAGACGAACTCGTCGTCGTCACGATGGAACAAACCCTTCCCTACAACTCGAATCTCGAAAAACTTCTCAAACCGATTATCTACCGAGCGATCCTTGAGTAAAACTTTTGCTGAGAATCCATTTGGAGAGGCCACATCGACCACCAGGCATGAATCACGCCGTTGGAAATGGCGTTTGCCAGGAGGAAAGCGGGGCAGGCTACTGGTTTCGATACGGCTTCTTCTGTTTGTAAAGCTCCAGTCGGCGTTTCATGTTCCCGGCCTTCTCCGCGTCCGCCGAGGGAGCAAGGAGGCCAATCGCTTTTTCAGCCGTCGCGATGGCATCCGCGAAACGCCCTGCCTCCGCGTAGGCGGTAGCGAGCGTATCCAGGCCTACCGGGGAGGTGTACTTACTGAGTTCGCACAGACGTTCGGCAACAGCGACAGCTTCGGCCCCACTTCTAATTTCCGGATCGGGGTGGGTTGCAAGAATCCACGCCAGATTATTCAAGGCCTTGGGCATGCGCGGTTCCGTCTTGAGCGCCGCACGGTAGGAGTCAACTGCCTTGCCCTGCTCCTGCAAGGCCAGCCAGGCTGATGCAGTATCGACGTGCGCAAGGGCGTTGCCGGGCTGGGCGCGGGTGACTCGCTCCAACAACGAAAGCGCTGCGGCGTAATTTTTCAGCCTGAGATGGACCAATGCCAATTTGCGTTGGGTCGCAAAATCAGACGGCATGGCCTTGACGACCGCACCGTATTGCACCGCAGCTTGATCAAGATGACCTTCTTGCCCATGGAGATCGCCAAGCAGGGAACGGATTCGCAAATCGTCGGGGTTGGAGGCCACTCCTTTTTGCAGGACCTCTACCGCGCGAGCGAATGCGCCGTTCTCCTTCAACAAGACCGCCGCCGTGAAATACGCATCTCCCACCCGAAGGCGGTCCCCGGGCGATAAATCGAGGCCGGCGAATTGATCCGCGTAGCGCAGCAGGTAGCGCACCGCGTGACCTATCATCGACATGTCAATAAACTGCGACGAGACCCTGTTGGGACTGACGCCGGGCACCCCATCAAACCACCGCCCCTCAAAGGGAACAGCCGCCCGGCGAAGCACCTCCGGTGAGGCCTTCAACAGCTTGACATCCGCCAACAACTGCCCGGCCTCCACGGGACCCCGATAAATGACCGCAGCGCGCCCAAGTTCATCCACGAGAACACTGGTTGGCACCGGCAGCGGTCGCCACCGATCAAGCGTCGCACGTTGAAAGGCATCAAGAGTATCCAGCAGCTCGCGATCACCTCTCCCTGTCTCAAATGGAAACTCCATCTTGGCCAGGCGAGGCCGGAGATCCTTATCCTCTTTTGAATCCGAACCAAGGTCATCCACGTTCAGCCCAACAATCCGAAGGCCCGAGGCCTTGATCGCATCCGACTCTGCCGTCCAATTTGCGAACTCATGCCAGCACGGCAGACACCAGCTCGCCCAAATGTTGATCAGCAAGGGGGAGGGTTGGGCTCCTGCGATTGAAACCGGGTCACCTTCCCACGTCTGATAGCTAAGCGCCGGCAGAGGAAGGCGGGAGGGCAAAACAATTCGTGCCGCATCGCTGGATGCCGGGAGTTCAACCACAGAACCCGGTTGAACGCGCTCCGCGGCGGGTTTCTTAAACACCGTCAATTTGCCAGTGGTTTGAGAGACAAGGTAATGGCAATCGACAGCAACATCGGTCATGATCTGCCTCGTGCCACCGGGCCACTGAATGACCAGTGACTCGATCACATCGGCCGTGCCCAGGCCGAAATGGAGCCACTTGGAGGATTGCGACAAAAACCCATTGCCCCCATAGAGCGTTTTGATCAGCGTTTTTTCCGGGCTGGCGGCGCCCGCCTTGATCACCACCTCCACCCGTGCACCGATGCCATCGATGTTGGTGGTTTTTCCGTTTCCGACCAGACGCAGGGCCAGATAATGATTCGTCCCGGCATCGTTGTTTTTCAGGAAACGAATGCGTGGCGCCGTGCGGTTGGCGATCCAAAAATCCAGGTCTCCATCGAAATCCCAATCGAAGGTCGCCACCGCGCGGGCATCATCGAAGAACCCGAATCCACTGACTGCGGACAGATCGGCGAAGCGCTTCCCGCCGAGGTTCAGGAACGCTGAATTACGTTCGTGCCCACTGAAGCTGCGATCCTCATGCAAGAAGCGATTGAGAGCCTTCCAACCTTGCTTGTATCGATCAATGCCAACCTTGGTAGCGGTGAGAGGCGATTGCGACACGACCTGTCGCCAATAGACACTTCACAAATCCCCTGTGTCTGTCGAGGTGATGAAGCCATTGGCAACGATGATGTCATCCAGGGAGTCATTGTTGAAGTCAGCGAACACCGAACCCCACGCCCACCGCCCCATCGCAACGCCCGCAGGTTCGCTGATATCGGAAAACCGCCCATTGCCGAGATTCTGAAACAGCGTGTTGCCGCGTGCGAATCGTTGAAACGCAGCCTTGTCCCCTGCCTCGGCACCGGCGTTAAACTGTTTTTGATAGGTGACTCGATTGCCCGCGCTTGAAAACATGTTGCTGATATACAGATCCATGTGCCCGTCGTGATCGATATCCGACCAGCCCACGGACATCCCTGCCGCCTTGTCTTCGACCCCTGCCGTTGCGGCGACATCGGTGAAAAAACCCTCGTTATTTTGATACAAATTATTGCGTCCAAAGTCATTCGCCACGTATAGATCAAGGTCACCGTCGTTGTCATAGTCTTCCCACACTGCCGCAAAACTGAAACGCTGGTTGTTCTGATCCAATCCCCTGATTTCGGTCTGGTCTTCAAACTTCCAGTTTCCCTGGTGACTCAAAAGGGTGTTGGCCCCGCCGTTGTTGGCATCGTGAAATGGGATGGGCATGGCAAGAGCGCCTTGCCGAAGTTCCTGGCCGTCGGCCTGATAGCCGCACAAAAAAAGATCCAGATCCCCGTCCTTGTCAGAGTCAGCCGCCGCCATCGACAGGATTTGGCCGCGGGCTTCATAGATCGCCTTCTCGGTAAACCGCCCACGTCCATCGTTTTCCATCAAGACCACATGCCAGGCCAACCCCACCACCAGATCCTGATCTCCGTCGTTGTCCAGATCCAGCAGGAGGGCGCTTGCGCTTGAATCCAACCAGTCGGCACCACTTTCCCGGGTGGCATCACGAAATCGACCGTCCGGCTGCTGAATCAAGAGCCTGTTTGGCAATCCCCCATCGGCACAGAGGTAGACATCCTCCAACTCATCCCCATTCACATCCCCCACCGCTAGGCCGTGATGACCCGTTACGGCCATGCCAAGCAGCGCAGGTATTCTCAGTCGCCAATGATCCACCCCGAAGGCATATTGCTCGCGAAACGAGTCGAGGTCGCCAACGACCGCATCAGTCAGGTCAGTAAACAGGGTCTTGCCCTGCTTGATCACCTCTTCGTATTCAACGACTTCAATCGCCGCCAACAAAGGTTGCTCAGTCGCGCTGTTGCTCCATGAACAATCCCAGGTGGCGTTGATCTGGGTGATGCCGGGAGCCGCTGAAGATGGACCATCAAGCTGCACCAACACCCGGGTCGATGCCTTGCCGCCAGTGACCTCGACATGAGTCACCTTGAATTTGGCATGAGTGACGGCCTGGAGGTTTCCCTGCCTCAGGAACTCCTTCATTGCAGCCACAAACCCATCTTTGCCTTGATTGGCTTTGCTCCCGCCTTCAATGGTCGAAGGATCGAATCGGGATACAAGCAGACCGTCGCGATTGAGAACCTTGGCAAGCTGCGGACGAAGCGAGCTGGAACGAAAGTCCGACGTCGCAAAAGCCTCAAGTATTTCGATTGAACTGCTGGTCAGCGCACCGGAGGCGGTGTCATGAATCTTCTGCAGTGATTTCGCAAGACGCTTCAATTGGCTTGTCGCGTTCTCACCGAAAGCCTCGCTCTGCCAGCCATCTGCCGTAGGATCAATTCGGCGGTAAGCGTCGGCGAGTGGGCCGATCAGCGTGCGGTCGCCAGCAAGATCCAACGAAGCAAGGTCCGTCGCCTGGGGAGATGGCGAGGCTACCCCGGTCTCCGATTCGCCGTCGTTTCCCGGAAGATCGTCGTTGCCAAGCTCTTCATCACCGCAGCCGGTTAAGAACAGGATGCCGACCAGGAACGGGATCAGTTTCCACATGGCCTGAAATCTCTGGTGTTGTCTGGAATTTTTCTTCCCAGGTCCTTCATGTCGCGGTGGTCCAACGCAGCGAGGAGATTCCCACCGCCGTCCAAATTGCGATACTTTCTCATGCCCGAAGGATACACACCTTGAATTATCAGGGAATCCCAATCATCCGGGAGCCTATTGGAGGTGCCCTCTATTCATTTTCCACGACCACAAAGAACTGGTGATCGTCCAGCGCCAAGCCTAGGTCATTGAAATTAACAGGGAAGAGGGTGAAAGAGGCTTCCTCGGCAGCGGGGAAACCATCATTCAATTCGGTCCAGCTTGCAAGAGGGAGGGAGAGATCGTTGGTGGCAAAGACCGAGTAAGAACTCCCTTCTTTCGAAGTGAAGGTCAGGTCGACAAGGATATTGTCCACCGTGCGGGTATGCGCTACCTCAACGATCTGCAAGGGAGTGGTGGTGCCTCCGATAAGGCTGGCGATGCTGGCTCCAGTGCCGTCATTCCAGATGGAGGAGACCTCATCCTGAGTCAGAGCGCGATTCCAGACGGCAACATCATCGATGTTCCCATTCCATCCTCTCCCGGCCGCGTCAGGATTGCCGCCGATCTGCATCGCGTTTGCCCTATTCTGAAGGAGTGTCCCCGATGTGTCTGTCGCCACCAAGACCCCATCGACATACATGTTGTTTTCGACGCCGGCATCAACCGTTGTTACCAGATGATGCCATTTGTCGGATCCGGTCGTTTGATCGTCGAGAAAGGCCGCGAAATCGTGCGGCCGTCTGCTCGAAAACGTCAAGTTGCTGGTCGAAGCACTCGCCCGGGCAATTCGCCAGCCATCACCTTCCCCTTTCCCCGCAAGCGTTTGCCAATTGGTGTAAAGAGACTCGGTTGTATACCAAGTGGAAATGGTCATGCTGCCCGCGGTGAAATCCATATCGTTCTCGTCACCACCGACTTCGACATAGGCTTGGTTTTCAGCGCTGTTCCCCAGATCAATGGCCTGGCCAAATTTTCCAGGAACGAAGGTGCCACTACCGGTCCCGGTTGTCACCAAAGTTCCAGCGTGGGAAGCGTCCACGGCTGCGCTATAATCTCCGTCGAGGACCCAGTATTCGACGAGACCATCAGCGATATCAGCCTTTGCAAAAGAGGCGCCAAGGAGCGAAACAGCGACAGAAAGAAGGGAATTTGAGATGGATTTTGGTTTCATGGGATGGGTCGTTCTAACTTTTGATCGACCCATTGAAGCCGCGACCGCTCCGGACGGATCTTTGTGGTATCTCGAGCGGGCCGGGATTTCGGGTAGTTCCGACAAGGCGAACTCCGCCAGCGAGAACGGTTCGCTTTGGCGGGTGACTTGGGACGGGAAAGAAATGGTCGCGGATTCCGGGACGCCAGCCGACCTTCCCTTCAAGTCGGCGGCTGGCATCAAGCTTCCCGCTTCGGCAGACCCTGTCCCGTCGAATTACAATATTTTGATGAGGTTGCGACGTTTGTTGGTGAAGAGGAAGGCGGCCCCGCTCAATTACCTGTAATCCATAATTGATAGTATCAAGTCAAAAGTGCAATGATGCGCCCGGTCATTCTTAAACCATATTCATCTCCATCGTCGGTGACAATCTTGGCTTGTCTCCGCGCCTGGGAACACCGGGACGCTTGTTCCACCGTAGCGCACGCGTCCCGCTTGTGTTCTCCGCCCCCAACCTCCGCGCCTGGGACGGTCGTCCGCAAACAAGCGGGACGCTTGTTCCACCGTAGCGCAATCGGGCGGTGGTATCAACTTCCCGGGGGGACCACGGAACCCGGGACGCCCTGAGGGCTCTATTGCGGACTCAGTAACCTTCGGCCCCGCCCTTGGGAACGACTCCGAAATCAATGAAGACATTGCGTGCGATCGCAGGCCCGTCAGCCGGTGACCGGCATGGTTCATTCGACTTCTCCTTGAGTATTACCCAAGGACCTTTCATCCACGACACAAGGAGAAGTCTGTCTCACTGACAGGCCCGATCCCTTCGCACAATATCTTTATGAATTCCCTTGCCATTCCTTATTCGCTAATGAGATCACTGAGGGCCGCATCAATCTTGAGGGCTGATTTGCCAAACTTTCCGTCTTGTATTTTCAGGGGCGATTCGCGGAGGAACTTGCCCTTGGGATCATAGGTGCGGAGGGCGCATTCGAGGAGTTCGCCGGTGGCATCGCTCCCGTCGGCCCGGCCGAGCCGCAGGAAGAGCCGACCTTCGCCATCCTCGTCGGGACCCAGGTTCTTGAACAGGGAAGTGAGATCGATCCCGACTTCGAGGGGGGTGTTGTCGTCGGGGCCTGCCATGGGAACGTGGCCGGCATTGCCACCGCCGAAGAGGGGCCAGCCGTTGAAGGCTTCCGGGGCAAACTCGTGCTCGGGGGCGGCGGCATCCTTGTCACCGGCAATCCCAATCGTCATCCGCAGGTCCGTCCGGTCGTCGCAGGCGAGCTTGAGCTTCAGGGTCGTCCGGGGTAAAGAGCGGGCAACTTCGGCCCGACCCAGGTAGTTTCCACGTTTCCAGCTCGGGTCAATCATCGCGCTGTAGAGCAGATAGATGCGGCCGTCTTTTGACCACGTCTCGCCCCATGAATTGACGACGATGTAGGCCCCGCGTTCCCAGTCGGCGAGGGTGACCTTGCCATCGTCGTTGAGGTCGAGGTCGTTGGTGATTTTGCCATCGCCGTTGAGGTCGTATCCAACTTCGTCGTCGTAACCCACGCAGGTGATGCCGTGTCCGTAGCCGGTCGGCCCCCAGCGGGTCCAGAGGTCTTCGCCTGCGGCATGCGAGCCTTCAGGAATCGTCACGGTGACTTTTTTTAATTCGCCCATGCGTCCGTCCAGTGCAAAGAGTCCACCGATAGTCTGCTTGTTTGGCTCGTTCGGATTGGGTTGATTGCGGTCGTAGAGCCAACCACGGGCTTCGTTAAGTTGCGCAATGGTCTTGGCAGGGGTGTAACGATAGCCCGAGACCCGATACTCCATGGCTTCGCGCCAGATCCCGTAGCCGTTTGGCCACAGGCCAATCTTATCCAGGCGGACTCCGCCGTAGGACCTGGCGGTGGGCACCCCGACGCGCTTGGCCACTTCCCAGCCGTGATAGGCCTCCGACCCCTGGTTGTCTGCCTTGTTCATCATATTCCAGGAAAAGTGGGCGGGGAACCGGGTGGCGTCGGTGTCTGCGATGGTGCCATTCAGGACGTTCATTTCGTAGGTGAAGATCGAAGCCACGGAGGCGAACTGGCCACAAGCCCCCCATTTCTGCTTGTAGATGGGTGGAAACTGCGGGCGGGTGGAATTATCGACGCGTGACGGCAAGCGGGCGGGGTCGATCGTGGTCGCACCAATGTCGGGGCCGGCCGCATCGTGCCAGGTGTTGTAGTCTTTGCCCATGGACGGGGGGCGGGAAAAAGAACCCGGATAGGCGACGTGGGCTTCACTGGCCTCGTCGCGGTCGGCATGGCCGGCATCGTCAGCGATTGCCGAACCGAGGGGACCGGAGAACACGAGGCAACTGGCGATGAGGTAACGATTCGGAAAATTAGTCATAAAGTGGGCACTGAGAAGGAATGATACCTAGCAGACAAAGGGATTGTTACAAGGGGCAGAATTGCCCCTTGGATGTTTGATCCGGTTCAGTGCGATGCCCTGCGCTTTGACCACGATGCGGTGATTGACCCGCAGGCGCTCCTGAATCTCGAGTTCATAAGGACTTTCAAGATACCCCGACCTCGGTCCCTTCGGAACGCACCAGCTTCTGGAAAGCCTCGATCAAACGGAGGCTCACCGGCCCGGGAATTCCGTCTCCGATTTCGCGATTATCGAGCTTCACCATCGGGATGGTTTCGGCCGCGGTTCCCGTCAGGAAAGATTCGTCAGCGGTGTAAAGATCGTAGCGGGTCAGCGAAGCCTCCCGAATGGTGGTTCCCAGTTCCGCACAAAGTTCAAAGATGACCTGGCGGGTAATTCCATCCAGGCTGCCATCAGAGACGGGTGGGGTCAGCACTTCGCCTTTCTTCACGATGAAGACATTGTCACCGGTACACTCCGCCACGTAGCCCTGCTCGTTGAGCATGAGGCCTTCCTTGGCTCCGGCCTTGAGGGCCTCGATCTTGGCCATGACATTGTTGAGGTAATTCAGCGACTTCACCTGCGGACTCAGGCTTGCCGGAGTCGGACGGCGGGTCGAACACGTCACCACCTCAAGGCCTTTTTCATAAAGTTCCTCGGGATAAAGCGAAATTCCCGAGGCAATAATAAACATCGAAGGGGTCGGGCAAAGGTAAGGATTGAGACCGAGGTCCCCCACTCCGCGCGTCACTACGAGACGGATGTAACCATCCCGCAATCCGTTGGCACGAATCGTTTCGAGCGTGGCCTGACAAATCTCCTCAGGCGTCCAAGGCATCTTCAACAAGAGCACCCTGGCCGACTGGTAGAGTCGCTCAATATGCCCGGGGAGACGGAAGACCCGGCCTTCGTAAAAACGGATTCCTTCAAAAATCCCGTCGCCATAAAGCAAACCGTGATCAAAGACCGAAATCTTTGCCTCTGCCTCATCGACGATTTTTCCGTCCAACCAAATTTTACGACTCATTTTTTATGCTAAAGCTGTTGCGAGCGCGTATCCTGCCTTTCCGGACGCGGCTTGCAATCCTTATTGCTCAGGAATTCCCTTCCTCCATCTTTGCCAAAATCGCGGCTTTGGCCTGAATGGCGTTCTCATCGTCCGGGTGATTCTCAAGGACGTTCTCAAAGCACTGAAGTGCCGCTTGCAACTCCCCGGTCTCCGCCAGAATCATGCCGCATTCGTATTGCGCCAGCACAAGATTTCCTTGTAACTCCAACGCTTTTTGCAGCGCCTCAAGGGCTGCGGTCTTCTTTCCGCGCAGCCGAAGAATCCGCCCCCGGGCATACCAGGCCGAGGCATCGCCGGGAGCCATTTCAACAGCTTTCGCCGAAGCCTCGTCGGCATCGCCGGGATAATCCCCCTGCATCAAGGCCAGGGCGTAACTGACGTATACTTCGGGACGATCCGGTTCCAGTTCGAGCGCATCCTCATAGTGAGTGATGGCCAATCCGATCTTATTTTGTCCGATGGCGTCAGCGGCCTTCATGATCAATTCATCAGCCTCACTCAGACCCAGCTCACGCACCTTCGCCATGGCATTTTCAGCCTTCCCAGTCTCACCCAGGGCATTCAAAAGCACCGAGTAAAGCTGCCAACTTTGCACATCCACCGGATCCTCGGTCAGCGCGGTCTCAACTGCTTGAAGCGCGGCGGGAAGGTCGCCGGATTGCGCTGCATCAATTGCAGCATTGTAATATTTCACGTTCGGTGTCGCCATCGATGAAGGTCTAGCAAATCCACCCCGCCCCGCCGAGTGAGAAAGCGAACCATCTCTCACTTACGCTGGAGTCTTGCAAATCAGCCACCCCCGCGCATCTTCGGAGCGATGGCTGACGTGACCCGTGACACCCTGGTAAGCACCCTGGAAGAGATCGCTCTTTTGCTCGAACTCAAGGGCGAGAACCCCTTCAAAACCCGCGCTTATCGCAACGGGGCCGAGATCATTCAAAACTTCGACGGCGACATCGTGGCCCTCGCGGCGGCCGATGACCTCAAGGGAATCAAAGGAATCGGCGAGGCCCTCCAACAGAAGCTCCACGAACTCGCCTCAACCGGCACTCTGGCCTACTACGAAAATCTCCGCGCCGAATTCCCGCCCACCCTCTTTGAACTCTTCGAAGTCCAAGGTCTCGGACCCAAGAAAATCAAAGCCCTCTATGACAAATTGGGCATCGATTCTATCGCCTCCCTCAAAGAAGCCTGCAGCGGCGCCGAGATTGCCAAACTCTCGGGCTTCGGCGCCAAGACCGTCGAAAAGATTCTCGCCGCCCTTGAAAACCGCGAAAAATTCGCGGACCGCTTCCGCCTCGGCGACGTCGCCCCCATCGCAGAAACCCTGCTCGAACGGCTCAAGGATCACCCCAAGGTTTCGCGAGCCGCCATCGCCGGCTCCTACCGCCGCTCAAAGGAAACCCTGCACGACCTCGACTTCCTCGTCGCCACCTCCGAACCCGCTGAACTCACGAAATTCTTCGCGGAATTTGAGGAAGTCCACGAAGTCATCGTCCACGGCGACACCAAGGTTTCGATCCGGCTTGAAAATGGGCTCCAGTGCGATCTCCGCGCCGTTTCCAACGACCACTTCCCCTTCGCCCTGCAATATTTTACCGGAAGCAAGGAGCACAATGTCGCCCTCCGCTCCCTCGCCCTCAAGCACGGCCTCTCGCTCAACGAATATGACTTCACGGGCGACGGTGAAATCCCGGAAGTCCACGCCGAGGAGGATATCTACCGCGCCCTCGGAATGGACTGGGTTCCCCCCGAACTCCGCGAAAACCGGGGCGAAATCGAAGCCGCCGCTGCGGGAACCTTGCCCCGCCTCGTCGAACTCGACAACCTCCGCGGCACCTTCCACAACCACACCATCGCCTCCGATGGCAGCAACACACTCGAAGAAATGGCGACCGCCGCCATCGATCACGGCTTGCAATACCTCGGGATCGCCGACCACTCGAAATCGTCCTTCCAAGCCAACGGACTGAGCGAAGAACGCCTCCTCGAACAAGTGGCCACCATTCGCAAACTCAACGAAGGTTTCGAGAACTTCCAAATCATGGCAGGCTCCGAAATCGATATCCTCAAAGATGGCTCGCTCGATTTTGACGACGAGATCCTCGCCCAACTCGACTACTGCGTCGCCTCCGTCCACAACGTCTTCACCCTCTCCGAAGCCGAGATGACCAAACGGATCATTCGCGCGATGGAAAACGAACACGTCACCATGCTCGGCCACCTCACCGGACGCCTTCTTCTCCGCCGCGATCCCTACGCGCTCAACATCGAGAAAATTATCGATTGCGCCGCCGAGACCCGCACCATCATCGAGCTGAACTGCAATCCATGGCGTCTCGATATGGATTGGCGTTGGTGGCACCGGGCCCGCGATCGCAATGTCCTGACCTCGATCAACCCGGATGCCCACGCCACCGCACAACTTCAGTTTCTCGCCTACGGAGTGCGTCTCGCCCGCAAAGGATGGCTTCGCCGCGAAGACATCGTGAACACCCGGGAACTCTCCGAAATCCAGGCCTGGCTCGCCCTTCCAAAAGCACAACGATGAGCGGACTCACGATCCAGGACCTCGGGGCAGACCGGGATTTTCAAGAAACCTGGGACTACCAGGAATCTCTCGTCAAAAAACGTCGCGAGAACTCGACGGGCGATACCCTCCTGCTCCTGGAACACTCGCCCGTCTACACCATCGGCCGCACCCGCGATCAGAGCAGCCTGCAATCATCTGCCGCCCTCCCTCATCCCGTCGTCGAAATCAATCGCGGAGGCCAGGGCACTTTCCACGGCCCCGGTCAATTGGTGGGCTACGCCATTCTCGACCTCGCACACTCTGGCAAAGACCTGCACCAACATCTGCGAAACCTCGAAGAGGCCATCATCATCACCCTCGGAAAGTTCGGCGTGGCCGCCCGGAGGCGGGACGGCCTCACCGGAGTGTGGGTCGATGACCGCAAGATCGCCTCGCTTGGGGTGGGCGTTCGTTCCTGGGTCACGATGCACGGCTTCGCCCTCAACGTGCAAAAAACCAGCCTTCCCCCCTTTCAATACATCACTCCCTGCGGACTGGGTGGTGTCACCATGACGAGCGCAGAAAGCGAAACGGAGTCCACCATCGCGATGGATGAGGTGAAACGCGAAATCGGAATCGCGCTCGGAAAAATCCTAACCTAAGAATCCCGGTGCTCGCGGAACTGCCGAAGCAGTTCATCGATCGCATCGGCATCTGCTTGTGGCGAGGCTTCTTGCCGGGGCTGCGGTGCGGGGGTCGGCGCGGGCCTCACAATTTCGAAAGGACTCTTTTGAACGGGAGCGGCCGTCCTCTCTACCTGACCCCCCCCGGACGCAGGGACTTGCGAGAAGGGATCGTGACTGCTCTCCATCGCTTCGATCGCAATCGAGAGATCAAAGGGAGGGTTCGAAGAGGAACGCTGCCCGGAATTTTCACGAGTCGGCTCATTGAAGCCAGCCATCGGGCGAGCCGAACGAAGGCGATGAACCTCAAAGGCCTTCGGCAACTCGACACGTTTCACGGGGTGCGGAGGATAGAGAAACTTGGACGCAGGGGCGGGAGCCTCGCAAAAAGAAGACGCCTGGGGTTCGGGCAAAGGGAACCCGGAAGTCGAAGGCTCCACGTGCGCGGGCTGGGAAAACGACGGATGGGAAGCTTCCGGAGTGCCCTGCCTTCGGAACTGATGCACCGAAACCTGATCCGGGGCTGGCTTGTGCGGCACGAATAATTCAGTCGGAGCCGCATCTTCTGGAACCGTTGCGGCGGCGGCCCCGGTGCCAGAGGGACCGTGCTCCTCCCTTTCTCTCCAAACGTCACGGGCCGCCTTCAAGACGCCCCGTGGATAGAGATCCGCCAATGAGAGATCGAGTTCGTCGATGATCTTGTTCGAGTCCGCCCCGGCCCTTGCCGAAATCAAGCTCCTCGCTTCTTCCGAGGTCAGTGGACGCAAGCGAATGACGACATCCTCCAATCGATCACGGAGCCCGGCGGGAAGCCCCGGCGCAAAGGCCGACTCCCAAACATCGTCGTTCACCGACACCACAACACCCACCCGCCGGCAAGCCTCCCGGAGGGAAACCAGGCTACTCGTCGCGCGGAGTGCCGCATCAGCGTGGCCTGAAAGCCCGTCAACTTCATCGAGCACCAGAACGACGGGCTCGACAAGAGTCACCAAACTCAAAAAGGCACCCAGCCCGCCCGGGAATCCCGCACCTGCATGGAAGCGACTTTCGCGACCAAACACCGCGTTCATGAGATCCCCAATTCGGGAGCCCTCCTGTGGCGAACGAACGGCAAAATTGAACAAGAGATCCATCCAATAGGAAGTATCGCGACTTGAAGCTCCGCTCGCCTTGCTCAGAACTGATGTCAGGCGGGGTAAAAGCACCTCGAACTGTTCCTTGCTCCATTGCGCAATGGTTGCATCCCGGCACTGAAAATCAAAGGCCTCGGTCGGTCGCTCGCGAAGACTGGCAACAGCGCCATCCTGGTCCTGACAGGGGACTTCGCCAGAGGATACCAGCGGAAGGAGTCCCTGTGCAAAAAGCCTCCGGGTGCAGAGGTCCAGCCGCGTCAATCCAGCCATTGCGGGAACGTTCTCGGTCAACCGGGTGAGGCACTCTTCAAGAATCCCCTCCCCCTCGATCCGTTGTCCGTCGGCAAGGCGCACGGGGACCATGGTCACCCTGCCCTTGGTCTTCTCTTTCAAACGGGCCAGAAGCATCGTCTTCCCGTAACCGGCACGGGGCGCCCGCAGGGAAATGAGGTGCCCGTCTTCTGATTCAATAAGATCAAGAAGCCGCTGATAGGCGGCCTGGTGGACCGACTCCACGACGGGTCCCGCAGGACCTTCGAAGGACTCAAAGGTTGTTCCAAATGGATTGCGCATGTAATGGGAGGAAAAATTATCGAGTCCAACCTAGACAGTCCCAACAGCGAGGACAAGGGCAGAGAACTCATTCACTTGATCCACTTATTCCTCTTCAGATGACTCTGGAGTCAAGATATCCCAAAGGTCTTCGTCCAGACTGCCTTTGGGTTGAATGACTCCCGGGAGGGTCGCTTGAAGACCGGTGACAATCCGGAAAGTATCATCCGGAGCATCCGCAGTCCCCTTGAGTTCAAAGTCCACCCGGGAATAGCCCCGCTCGACATTGTTGAGACCAGGAAAATTTTTCAAACGAGGCTCGGAGTTGATGAGGCCACGATTAATCCAGAGAGTGATCCTTCCGGCAAGCTGCCCCTGGTCAGAGACGATCATATTGCCTCTGAGACGAAAGATGTCCTTATTGCTCATCTCCAATGACTCCAGAGCCACTCCGCCGGGGCGCGCCCTCAGAAGACCTTTGATGTTCGTGTCGAAAAGAATGGAGTCGTATCCCTCATTTGGAAACAAGCTCGCAAGATCAGTCAGAAAGGGGAAATTCTGGAACTCGAAATACTCCCCTTTGAACTCCGCCACAAATTCATCCATGTAGTCTTCCCCCATGGTGTAGGCCACGCTGCCCTCGGCCCGGCGGATCTCGCCATGGAGTAATTTACCCATCTGAAGCCCGAAGAAACTCTCGGCCGGGAAACTTTCCGCCGTCACCTCCAGCTTCGTCGCTTCCCCCTCGCCCAGAGGGATGGCACCAGTGACCTTGATCGAGGCTCCGAGGAGAGATTGATCCTTGCTTGGCTTCTCCAGCGTCAGGGCGACCAACTCCACCTCATCATCTCCAAACTGAATGAGGCCACTGGCAATTGGGAAGGGGGCCCATCCCCTGAGAACGAAGGATCCTTGATCGATACCGGCACGAAAACCCTGCTCACCCAGATGACGAAGACTGACACTGGCCCCTTCCAGGGCGAGGGCATTCCCGCTGCCGAATGAAACATCCAGGGCATCGCAATAATAGCGTCCGAAATCGAACGGGAAGTCGGCCGGGGCCAGTTCCCGGCCCACCGTGCCGGAGCCAACCGGCATTCCCAAATTCATCTCGCCCACGGCGCCACCCACCTCGAGACCACCCATCCTGGCACCCAGGAAACTGAGCAAACTTGCGTGGCCATCGATTCTCTTCAAGCTGAGCGATTTCAGATAAGACTGCCCGGGCCAGCTGAAGCTTGCTGATTTCATATCGACACTGGAAGGAAGAAGCTTCAAGCCATCGATATCCACCGTGGCTCCGGTCCAATCACCCGCCTTCCCCTCCACCTTTTCCCGGTAAGATTTACTATTAAAAGAAATCAAAAGAAACATGACTCCGAGCGCCAAAAAGAGACAAAGTGAAACCCCGGCGAGCACCTTGAAGATCAGCCGTTTTCTGACCTTCTCGGGCGAGTCCTTGTCGGGTTGATCCGAACGACGGCGACGGCGCTTCACCTTCCGCGCCACCGATCCATCAGAACGGGTCACGATTTCACCCTTGGCTTCCTTCTCCCTCTCCTGATCGCGGAGGGTTTTCAGCATCTCATCGAGACTATACTGCTCCTTGGTAGGGCCTGAATCGCCGGGCTGATCAGGCTGCTGGGGTGGAACTTGTCGTGGAGGTATCGATGGACTCATTAACGCTTACGGTATGGATTACCGGCAGGATCAAGTAGCTCGACATTGACAAAAATCAGGACCGAACGCTTTTCAACCGAAACCGCATCATTTCGGAAGACCCGGCCTACCAAGGGAAGATCACCCAGAATGGGCACTTTGTCGTTCACATTTTTTCGAATCTCTTGAAGCATTCCCCCCATCACGATGGTGTGCCCATCCGCAATCCGAATGGCCGTTTTCCCCCGGATAGTGCGGAAAAGAGGCATCAGGATCGCGTTCCTTGTCAATTCACCAATCGTGGTGCTGGAACTCGAAGTTCCGCCCACAAAATCAATGGTGGTGTCGGTAGTGGAGCCGGTCACCGGGCTTCCGTAGTTCACGAATCCTTCAAAATCGGTGATGATCGGGTTGACCTGCACCTCGATAATTTGACGATCCGGTCCGACTTCAGGAAGAACCTCGAGAGATACCCCGAGTTCCTTCATGACGAAACTGGTCGGGGTGGCCGGGGTAATCGCGGTCGCACCGTCACCGACCGCGTTGGGAATCTGGGGAGGCTCATATTCCTCGGCGTAGCGAAACTCCAAGATCGATTGCACCACCGCATTTTGACCGGGGCGGGTCATCACCTGCGGGCGCACCATCAGGTTCGTCCCCTTCTTCTGGGAAAGCCCCCGCATGAGAATCTCGTGCGCGGTATTATCAATGACGCCTTTCAAACTGATGGCACCGGGTGCCCGGAGTGAGGCTCCGCCGCTTCCGGGAGTGGGTAAATTAAGATTGGAAGAATTCCCATTGACTCCCGAATTGATCGTTCCGCTTGCTGAAACCGGACCCTCCCGGGCCAGCAAGGCGTCAAGTCCGTCAGAGGTATTGACGAGATCGCCACTCCGCAATCCGGAGGTGACCGGATTGCCGCCAATCATATCTTCAATTGGAACTCCGGTCCCGGTCACTCCGCCGGACAAGCGGTAGGCCTCTCCGACCGAAAACTCTCCCAGCATGGTGTCAAAGCCCAGCTCCTCGAGATTTTTCTCGCTGATATCAATAATGGTGGTGCGAACGGCTACGATCACCGGCTCTTTCAAAGAGACACTCTGAACGATGGCCTCAACCATCCCCAAATTCTCAGCGGTATTGCGGACCGTCAGGACGTTCGTTCGGGCATTGTAGCCCGCAGTCGCCCCTTCTGGAAAAGGAAGGTCAAATGACTTCAACTTCTCCTCGGCCGTCAAGGTCTTGGCAATCAACCCGCCTTCGGCTGCGGCAGCTCCACCGAAGGGATCGGTATCAGCATCGGCCGTGGCGGTGGCACTTGCGGTGAGAAAATCAGGAGGAACTCGAAATTCACGACGAATCAGGGTCGGATCGGAGAACCCGGCCGCTGTAATGACCACCGCGAATTCATCGACCCGGAAGGCGGCATTGGCAGAGTTGGTGATTTGCCTGAGAGCCTCCATCAAAGGAATATTCCGCAGTTTGAGGTTGATTCGCTGAGCCCTCACGGCCTGCACCGCAGGATGGTCCTCATCGCCCAGCTGAATAATAAAGCCAACGCCCTTCGCGGCATCACTCAAGGTGCTCTCATCAAGTTGCACCGACATCACTCTCAGGTAATCAATTGCTTCATCCAGAGTCGCGTCATTGAGGGTCACCTCATCCAGCATGAGGGTCTTGAGCTTCTCAAAGACTCCCGCGACCGCATCCAACTCTCCTCCGGTTCCGGTCCCCACGAGAGGCACCAGGACATCCTGGTAATTCTTCATTTCCCATCCCGCCGCCACGTCATTGAGCAGCGTGGCCCGGGCCTCGTCCCGCGCCGCATTCTGATAATCAGATTTTGCGGCACTGACCCGCTCCATGCCCCGGCGAGCCGCTTTGTTATAAGGGTCAATCCTGAGAATGTCCTCGAAAGTCATTTCGGCCCGATCAAATTTGCCGAGATCGTGGTAGCCCTGCGCCTCGTATAAAAGACGCCGAACCCGGTCGATGTTTGCGGTGTGCTCGGGCGTCAGGGCCGGATTGGTCCGAATGGGATCATCCTTCCGGGCCCTGAAATTGGCGACTTGCGGATCATCAGGAGCATAACGATCCACCGTTTTCAGAAGCCGCTCGGCTTCATCGTAAGCACCACGTCGTTTGAGATCCTGACCATGTGCCAAGGTCGCTTGCACCAACCGCTGCACCGCCAGCTGCCGAACCGCAACCGCCGCTTTCGCACCTTCCGGAAGAAGAACGAGCGCTTCTTCATACTTCGTTAACGCCGTAAGGTAGTCCGCCACCTCGTAGGCCGCATCGCCGGTTTCAATGAGAGAGTAAGCCGATTGAGCATCCTCAATACGTTTGGCAGCCTCTTGCGAAGCCAAAGGATTTTGTGCGAAGGCAGGCATCGCGCAGACAAGGAACCCGGACAAAAGCCCCCTTTGAAGTTTGAGTTTCAGATCACCCATAGCGTTAGAAGCGCTGTTATAGGGAGGATATCGAGCCCCGATAAGCCGAAAGTTAGGAAATTTTAGACCAAAAGAGCCTTTACAGGACCTTGTTTTCACGATCGAAAGGGGAACTCGAGCTGAACGGCCCGGGAGCGGGCCCGACAAAGACGCAATCTGCGCCTCAAACCCCAGACCCGGCTCCGGACCAAACGCACCCTCCAACGAGCATAACCCAAGCGAATCCGCCAATACATTTTTGTGTTCACGTGAACACTTTATGGAATTGGGGATCTTCAGCAAGGATTAACTTTCACCAAGGTCGGTGCCGCTCGCCCGCACCACCCGATCGACCGTCAACTTCGTGACAATGTTCCCCCGGGACCCCCGGCCCTTGACGTCGATCTCGCCGAAGGAGAAAACCCTCGAGACATTGCGAAGCCGAAGCGCCGGCCTGAGATGAATGACCACGGTGTTGGCCGCACTTTCCTCTTCGGTATCATGCACCAAAAAATACATGATGCGCGTGCCCTTGGTCCCCCGCCCCATGAAGTAAACTTTATCCCGGGTCACTCCTCCAATTTGAAAACGCTTGGCATAATAAGGGCCTTCGCGCCCCTCGCGGTAAATAATCGAGTAGTATTTGGGATCATCCTTCCGAAAAACCGCCACGTGAACCGGACGCTTTCCAACAAAGACCTTGTCCGCGATTTTCATCACCCGCATTTCGCCATCCTGCGAAAAGGCGATAATGTCATCGAGGGTGGAACACTTCTCAATGGCCTGTTCCTTCTTGAGCCCGATGCCCGCAAAACCATTCTTCACATCAAGATAAAGAGTCTCGCTCGCCACCACCACCGCCGACCTCCTGACCGTTCCAAACTCCGTGAGTTCGGTCTTACGCTCACGCCCCTTGCCATACTTCTTCAGCAGGTTCTTGAAGTAAGCAATCGAGTAGCGGGTAATATTATTAATATTTTTTTCCGTCTCCTCAATGCGATCTTCCAGCCCGCGGATTTCCTCGTCCGCCCGGAACCCGTCATACTTCGAGATCCGCTTGATTTTAATCTCGGTGAGCCGGATAATGTCATCGCGGGTCACCTCGCGTTTGAGCAGCTTCTTGAAGGGTTCCAGACCGGAGTCAATCGCCTCGATCACCGCTTCCCAAGTCTCACATTCCTCAATATCCCGGTAGATGCGGTTCTCGATAAAGATCTTCTCCAGCGAGCTATAGTGCCACTTGTCGTTGAGTTCACCAAGCAGGATCTCAAGCTCCATCAGAAGCAGATCCTTGGTCATGAACGCACAGTTTCGGAGGATCTCATTCACCGGCATGAAATGGGGCCGTCCCTCATGGATGACGCACGAATTCGGTGAAATACTCACCTCGCAATCGGTGAACCCGAAGAGCGCTTCGCGGGTCATTTCCGCATCGGCTCCCGCAGGAAGATGGACCACGATATCGACGTTTTCGGCCGTATTGTCCTCAATCTTGGAGATCTTGATTTTACCCTTGTCGTGAGCACTCACGATGGAGTCCATCACTCCTCCCGTTGTCGTGCCAAAAGGAATGGAAGTAATCCGAATGAGTTTCGCCTTCTCGATCCCGATGGTAGCGCGGACCCGGACCTTCCCTCCGCGAAGTCCTTCGCGGTAGTCACTCACATCAGCCATCCCCCCGGTTGGGAAGTCGGGATAAAGCTCGAAGGACTGCTTCCGAAGCGCCGCGATGCACGCCTCGATCAACTCGCAGAAATTATGGGGGAGGATCTTACAAGCAAGGCCCACCGCAATTCCCTCCACCCCTTGGGCAAGGAGGAGCGGAAATTTCATCGGCAAGGTCACCGGCTCCTTGTTCCGGCCGTCGTAACTGCGGGTCCAATTGGTCGTCTTGGGATTGAAAGCAACCTCCAGCGCGAAGGGTGTCAGCCGCGCTTCAATATAGCGGGAGGCCGCCGCCCGGTCACCGGTCAGAACATTCCCCCAGTTCCCCTGGGTATCAATGAGGAGATCTTTTTGCCCCAGCTGAACCATGGCGTCGGCAATCGAAGTATCCCCATGCGGGTGATACTTCATGGTGTTGCCGACCACGTTCGCCACCTTGTTGTAACGCCCGTCCTCAAGCTCGCGCATCGAGTGCAAAATACGACGCTGAACCGGCTTCAGCCCGTCCCCCAGGTGCGGCACGGCCCGCTCCATGATGACGTAACTCGCGTAGTCGAGAAAGTAATCGTAATACATTCCGCCGAGGGGCTGGTCCTCGCGAGGCTGATTGGGATCTTCCATGTTCAATGAGGGGGCAACAAATCGTTAAGGGAACTTAACAATCATGACGCTCCTGCCAAACTAAAAAAGGGCGGGAAATCCCGCCCTTTGAAGAATGGGGTCAAGCCTGCAAGCAATTTACTGCCTGAGAAGGCGGTAAAACTGCTGGAGACTGGTGGCGAACCCGGAATCTGTAAAGGTGAAATCGACATCATCGCCATTGTCGGTCTCGCTAATGATCCCCGATATCGTGGTCCAGGCATCGGCTTGGCCAAGATCGGTCGATGACTGAACATCGTAGATTCCGTTCCCGAGCCCCGCCACGGTGAGCACAACTTCTCCCGTCACGGCATTCACGCTGATGTTTGTGATCAAAATTTCTTCCGGATCAGTGGGAGTGACTCCTCCGGTGTTTACCGCTCCAGGAGTATCGTTGGCCATCTCATCAGCGGGATCAAACACCCCGATGGAAAATTTCCCCTCATTCTCAGCATTGCGAAAAACATGGCCGGGCACGAACCCACTTTCGTCAGGTCCGATTCCCTGAACTCCCAGACTCACCGAGTAATCCCATTCCGTATTTTGGGGAGCTGAAAAACCACCCATACCATCGTCACCATTGGGTTCCTCGATCAAAGAAACTCCGTCGAGCAATTTATCCCACGGCTCAAGGTCCAAAATTCCGTCATCATTGGTATCGAGATCATCTCCTGATGCGCCTGTGAAATCAGAGACGAGAAGAATTGAAATATTGTCACTGTTCTCCAGGAAGTCCCGAGCTTGGGTGAAATCGGGAGTCGCCAGAGTCATACTCGTCGAACCAATCAGAAAGTAGTTTCCCGTTATCGACTGCCCATTGAGATCAATGACCCTTTCAACAACCCCGGACCCACCAGCGCCAGCATCTCCAATCACAACCACGAAAAGGCGGCTCAGAGAAACATCCGCCGTAGGAGCATAAAGCTCAATGTATTCATCGTCATCAACACCCGGGTCATCAATCCGAATCTCGTTAAGCAAGATCGTCGGCAGCTCAAATTCCTCGTCATCAGTCACTGAGAAACTCACTTCAGCGGGAAGAATCACCGCTCCCGGATCACTGGCAGTCACCAGCACAGTTTGACTGCCGTCCACAATCGCATCATCCACCGCCGTCGCGGTGAATGTCGCCGTCGTGGCGTCGGCGGCAATACTCACAGTCGAAGGGACCGTGAGTTCCCCGGTATCATTGGAGACGAGATCGAAGGTATATCCGGAAACGCTCGGCGCACTAATTTCGATCGTCACGATGGAGGATCCTCCGTTTTCCGAAAAGGTATCCGGGGCAGCGCTCAAGGAGATCGTTGGGATTGCCGCTTCGTCATCTTCGACGGTTATCTGAAATGAACCCGAAAAAAGGCCTGAACCAGTGACAGGTGATTCTGTGGCAGTGATAGTAACCACCTGATCTGAATCCTGCTCCGAATCGTCAACAGCATCGACCAGAAAGCTCGCAGACTCTTCCCCTGCCGCGATTGTCACGACGCCCGGCACCGCGGCCTCGCTCGGATCACTACTCGTGAGATCCACGACTGCCGGGGTAAAAAGAGACCCCGTTCGCGTCACCGTTCCCATCGCCGCCGCCGCCCCGGCCCCTTCCGAGAAACTTGCGGGCGAGATCGAGATCGTAAGTGAATCACCGGCAAAAGGAGCCCCGTTATTCCGCAGCCCGGGAGAATATGCCAAACTTCCGTCACCCAGGGTCGTATGCCGCACATACTCGGTCCCCGTGACATCAGGATCCAAGGTTAAGGATTGATCACCCCCACCTTCACTCCCGTAGCCATAACTGGCGACCACATTGGCGCCGGCATCAAAAAGAGTGATGGTATCTCCCGTATTATTGAGCCCCAGGCTTCCCGTAGAGGCCGTCGTCACGACGGATCCACCAAAAGGTCCTGTCGGAGATCCGCCGCCAAAAACGACGAGAGCCTGCCCGTCCGCCACAATCGTACTTCCCACAAATCGGTGCCGCTCGGAAACAGCATCGTTAATTGCCCAGCCATCAACATCAATCGGACCTCCGCTAATGTTGACCAATTCAAGGAACTCGTCCTGTGTGGAACTGGCAGTTCCGTCGCCATTGGGATCACTCCCGGAAGCGGGATCTGCAAGTATTTCGTTAATCACAAACTGGGCGGAAAGACCACCCGGCAATAAAACGGCGGCAAGAGGGATGAGGAGTTTTTTCATGGACGAGGTTTTCAATTTCAGAGATCGCAAACAGGATCTGTGCCATCCATAGCCCCATCTTTCGCACACGCAAATGCGGAACTGCGTGACGATCCCGCCACTGACCCTACACTTCTGCGGAATCCACGTCGTCGCGAAGGTTTTCGATGATGAAGCCTTGGCGATCCGGGGTGTTTTTCCCCATGTAAAAGCTTAACAACTCCTTAAGACCCTTCCCCTCCTCCATCTGGACGTGATCAAGACGCATTTCCTTGCCGATCATGAACTTGAATTCGTCAGGCGAAATTTCCCCCAGGCCCTTGAACCGGGTAATCTCGGGATTCCGGCCCAGTTCCGCCATGGCCGCTCCACGCTCTTCTTCATCGTAACAATAAAGGGTCTTCTTCTTGTTGCGCACCCGGAAAAGGGGCGTCTGCAAAATGTAAAGATGGCCTTCCCGGATCAGCTCCGGGAAAAATTGTAGAAAGAAGGTCAGCAAAAGGAGACGGATATGCATTCCATCGACATCGGCATCGGTCGCAATCACCACGCGGTTGAAGCGGAGTGACTCAATATCCTCCTCGATCCCCAAAGCCGCCTGCAGCAAGGCGAACTCCTCATTTTCATAAACCACTTTCCGGGTTAACCCATAAGTATTCAAAGGCTTGCCCCGAAGCGAAAAGACGGCCTGCGTTTCGACATCACGGCACTTGGTAATCGAGCCACTCGCGGAATCGCCCTCGGTCAAAAAAACCGTCGTTTCAGCGGCGCGTTTATGCTTGGTGTTCAAGTGCGCCCGGCAATCGCGAAGCTTCTTGTTGTGGACCTTCGTTTGACGGGCCCGGTCGCGAGCCAGCTTCTTCACCCCGCTCAGCTCCTTGCGCTCGCGCTCGGCAGAAAGAATCCTCTTTTGCATCGCTTCGGCAACGGCCGGATTCCGGTGGAGATAGTTGTCCAGCTCCTCCTTCAGGAAATTACCGATGAAGGTCCGCACCGTCTCCCCTTCCGGTGCCACCGTGGCACTTCCCAACTTCGTCTTGGTCTGGCTCTCGAAAACCGGCTCTTCGATTCGCACCGCAATTGCCCCCACGATCCCCGCCCGGATATCAGACGGATCGTAGCTCTTCTTATAAAAGTCACGGATCACCTTCACAAGTGCCTCGCGGAAAGCGGCCAGGTGGGTCCCTCCCTGGGTGGTATTCTGACCATTGACGAAGGAGTAATAATCCTCCGTACTGCTTGACCCGTGCGTAAAAGCCACTTCGATATCGAACCCGCTCAAATGGATGGGCGGATAAATGGCCTCCTCGTCCATCTCTTCCTTCAAAAGGTCCAGCAGACCATTCTTGGAGCGAAACCTCTTCCCGTTGAAAAGCAGCGATAATCCCGGATTAAGGTAGGAGTAGTAGCGGCACATCTTCTCCACGAAGGGTGCCTTGTAATTGGTCCGTTTCGGAAAAACCGTCCGGTCGACGTCAAAGGTGATTCGTGTCCCCCCCTGACCCTCATCCTTCCGAGGGGTTTTCATCTCCTCAACCACTTCCCCTTTGGAAAATTCGATCGATTTCGTTTGGCCGTCCCGCCACGCCTGGATCTCAAAAAACTCACTGAGCGCGTTCACCGCCTTGATACCCACGCCGTTCAGGCCCACCGATTTCTTGAAGGCCTCGCTGTCATACTTCGCCCCGGTATTAATCTTAGCCGCACAATCCATCAGCTTTCCAAGCGGAATTCCCCGCCCGAAGTCCCGCACCTCAACCCGGCCCTCGTCGTCGATGTCCACCGTAATTTCCTTGCCGTGACCCATCACGAACTCGTCGATCGAGTTGTCGATCACCTCCTTGAGCAGGATGTATCCCCCGTCGTCAGCCGAGGTTCCATCCCCCAATTTCCCGATATACATTCCCGGACGGAGACGAATGTGCTCTCGCCAGTCCAGGCTCTTGATGTCGTCTTCGGTGTAACTTGAGGCAGCAGCCATACCGGGAGAATATTTAACTTTCCCGAAGTTTCAAGAATTCGCTTCGCCTTGAGGCCGGGAATCGACCAATTTCCCCTCAGAATCACAACCCGGTCACTTGGGATTGCTAGATAGTTTGCTTTTGCTAAGGTGCCCCTGCTCAGGGATCCCCCGAAAACCTGGGTTCACTACTCCCCTATTACATTACAACCCATGCCCAATCCTCTCGTCAGCGTCTGCGTCCCCTGCCACAACGCGGGACCCTACGTGTCCCAGGCCCTAAAATCCGTCTTCGAACAAACGTATCACGACTTTGAAATCATTCTCGTGAACGACACCTCGACGGATATCACCGCCGAAGTCCTCGCCACCTTCAAGGACCCACGCCTCACCGTCATCAACCAGAAATGCGGCAGTGCCTCCAAGGCCCGAAACCTTGCTTTCGAGCATTCCAAGGGCTCGCTTATCAAATTTTTCGATGCCGACGACATCCTCTCGCCAGGTATGATCGAGAAGCAAGTTGCCCGCATCGAGGACCGCGAACGGTCCGTTGCGACCTGCGAATGGGGTCGCTTCCAAAAGAAAAACCTCTCCTCATACACCCCCAATCGCCAAAGCGTCTGGCGGGACATGAGTTCCAAGGAATGGCTCATCGAATCCTTCCGCGATGCCCGCCCCATGATGCAACCCGGCATTTTCCTCATCCCCCGGGGGTTGATCGAAGAAGTCGGCCCTTGGGACGAGCGGGTTTCTCCCATCGAAGACTTCGAATTCTTCTCGCGCCTCCTTTCAGTCGCCGACGACATCAAGTTCTGCGATGGCCAAACCCTCTATTACCGCTCCGGCTTGGAAAGCAACCTCTCCGCCAAAAGGTCGCGCGAAGCGATCGAAGGAACCCTCCACTCCCTCCTTTCCGGAACCGCCTGCCTGCTCGATAAAAAATCGACCAAGCCCGCTCAAATGGCCTGCGCCAACCTCTTTCAGGATTTTATTTACACCCAGTATCCCGATCACGAAGACCTCCGTGAAATCGCGGCCCAACGGGTCAAAGAACTCGGCGGAGCCTCCATCGAACCCAACGGCCCGTCCCGCTTCCAACAACTCCGTAAATTCCTGGGCTGGAAGATCGCCAAGCGAATCCAACGTCTCCTTGGCAGTTAGAATCCCCATGAGCTAAAAACCCCACCTTCTCGTCCTGATCGACGGTCGATCCAAAACCTGGCTTGCCGGAGCCATCGATCTCCACGAAGTTCGGGAGGACACCCTCTTCAGAGGACCTCATTCGCCAAGACTGCCCGTGGAAACGCCTCCTCAAACGCCAGACCCATGCTCTCCGAATTCCTCTCCCCAACGCCCTCCCTCAAAATTTGCGGAGTCACCTCTGGCTCGGATGCCCGCAAACTCGCCGATCTCGGCGTTCAAGCCCTGGGACTCAACTTCTGGCCCAAATCCAGGAGGTATTGCCCGCCGGAAATGGCCCGCAGCTTCTCACCTTCCATCTCCGGCCTAATCCTGCGCGTCGGCGTCTTCGTGAACAACTCGCGCCCTCTCGCCGAAGACCTCTTCGCAGAGGGATTGATCGACGTGGTGCAACTCCACGGGGACGAAACATTTGATGATATTCACTATTTTTTAAAGAAAGACATCCCCGTCATTCGAGCGGTCAGCGCCCTCAAACTCCCCAAGACCGACCTTCCTACCCAAAACTTCGCGCTCCTCATCGATACCCCCGCAGGGAAAAACTACGGAGGGACGGGAAAAACCTTCGACTGGACCATTGCCCGCGACTTGATCCACTCCCACCCCGATCTCCCCGTCATTTTGGCCGGTGGAATCACTCCCCTCAATGCCGACGATGCCCTCCAGGCAGCCCACCCGGTGGCTCTTGACGTCGCCTCGGGCGCTGAGATTTCGCCCGGCCGCAAAGACTTCGCGAAAGTAACATCACTTCTCTCAACCATCTCACAATGAACGCTCTGCTCATCTTCCTGGGAGGAGGCCTCGGCTCGCTGGCACGCTGGGGATTGTCTGAATCAATTCAACAGTTGGCCGAAAAAACCAGCCTTCACCGATTCCCGGTCGGGATCCTTTTCTGCAACGTCCTCGGAAGTTTCCTGATCGGCTGCCTCATCGGCCACTACGCCACGCGGGTCATCCCCGCCTGGGTTTTCCCGCTCCTCGCCACCGGGTTCCTCGGAGGATTCACGACCTTCTCGACCTTCGCCAAGGATACCCACTTTCTCTGGACCAGTGGACTGACCCATCTTGCTTTTTTGAAAATCATCCTTTCCGTCGTCTTGGGCATCCTGGCCGTCTTCATTGGCATCAAGCTCACCCACCATCCCTCCTGACCAGTTCAGATGACGGTTTGAGATTCACCCCACCGCCGCGAGGTTTCCCTGAATCGCCCGACGGCGGTAAAGGAACTCGAAGAGGTTGCCTTCGTGCGGTTGCTCCCACTGCACGCGGTTCGTTGGGAAGGGTCCGATGTTGAGGCGCTCGATGTCGGGGCTCAGCATGAGATCCTGAATCCAATCCTTGTTTTCGGTAAAGGCACTCACAACGAGGGTCTCGCCAATGCTCTCCAACATTTCGGACTGCGGCATCTCAACGATACTGGCATAAGGGAACATGAACTCGGTGTTCGCGAGAGGATGCTCCTTGTCATCACACGCGATCAGAGTCGGACAAAGATAAGTCTGATCAAAGGCTTCCACTTTCCGGCTTCCGCTACGATGGGCCGCCGTGACATCGCGGGCCCCTTTTTCTTCCAGAAGTCCCTCGATCATGCCGTCGATTCCTTCGGCCAACCCGGTGTTGGCGAAGCCACAGAGAAGGGCCTTGGAATCATCGCGGGCCAGAGGTTCGATCCCGGCCAGCTTGGCCGCCAGGGCCTCTGCAATTTCATCGCGATGCGATGGCACCAAAATCGCAGACGTATTGATACAGCTGCGGCCGCCATTTGCCGCAATTGAGGTCACAAGGACGTCGAGAAATTCCTCCCAGCGATCAATGTAATCTTCCCCGATCAAGATTTTGGAGCGACCGGTTCCGTGAACCTGGATCGTCTTGAAGGGTGCGTATTTCTTCACCGTGACATCCGAGCCAAAGGAAATTCCCGCTCCGCAGGAAGTGAGGAGAGTATCCCCGCCCTCATGCGTCGTCGGATAGTAGCCAAAGGCTTCCTTCGGAAAACCAGCCTGAATCATGGCCTGGACAATCCGCAACGGGGTAAAAGGATCTTCGCGGCCCGGCTTGAGCAGGACCGGAATTTTCATCACGAGCGCCGGAAGCCACAGCGAATTCACGGCGGGGGCATTGCTCGGAAGCGACACGCCCAGCGAACTGGTGGCGGGGTAGTAGTTGACCTCCAAACCGCCAACCGAAGTGATACCACGATCAAAAATTTCCAGAGGCATGCCGCGGGTCAGCCCGCCAATCACGGTGCGGATTTGCGACATCGCGGCGTGGATCTTACTCATATTCATGCGCACGAGGGTGTGCGGGAGCCGGGTGAGCGCGGAGAGTGATTCGACGTAGTCATCCGGCCCCTGGGTCGAGTCGCCACAGGGCAACTCGGCATTCATAAACAACTCGGCTGCCGCTTCACAGTAGTCGGCAAGGGTCTCAGCGGGGATGGCATCGAGAGCGGCTTTGGCTTCGTGGATGCGGAGCAGATCGCGACGGATTAAACCGGGGTTGGCGGTATGGGTGACGAGGTCGGCGTTCAATTCAACAAGGTCGGCGGAATGATATTCGTGGCCGAGGCGTAAGATAGGAATTTGCATGGGAACAGGATTTAATGTTTTCAATTGGGAAGTTTTTCAGGCTGGCTTGAGGGAGATTCAGGCGAGGATTTTGTCGTATTCTGCGGGGGTTCCAATGAAGAATCAAACGATGGTGTCGCCGTCACGGATGCCGATGGCGCGGTAGCTTCCGGTGATCTACCCGGCTTAATAAACCCCTTCAATCACGGCTTTCGTCCCGCTTTGGAACGGACGGACATCTCCGACGCCATCCCACGGAAACTCGTCACACTCGGGACGACGGATCGCCTCATCGCGCTCCATGAACCTCGGCACGAAAAACTCCTTGGTCATCGTGGTAAGTTCGACACGACCATATTCACCATAATCGACAAGTTTGGTGGAGTCCTTGGGATCGACCACCCGCAGCGTCGCACGGGGTTGCGGCGCATAGTAGGTCAGCGAATATTCGCCGGGTTCGCGCTTTTTGGAGATCGCGAGGCCCATGAGAGTGTTTCCGTAGGTGGGCGCGTAATTAATTTTCCCTTCGAGCACCTCTTCCTGGATGAACTTAACATACTGCGGAGTCATCGTGGTGCCACCGGCGAAAACTCCGCGAATCCCGGCATCCGCAAGGGACATCCGGAGCGAGAGACTCTCAAGAAGCTTGGGCGTAGTGAAAATGCACCTGATGTCGCGGTGGCGAAGAATCGTGACGGCCTGGTCGATGACGTGCTCCTGGTAGGCCTTCGCCATCTGCATTTCACCCATTCCGATGAGACGCTTCACCCAACGGGGATCGAGATCGATAAAGTAACACGCTCCCCCGCGGATGTTGGCGAGGTGCTCGATGGCCATGCGAAGGCGACGCGGCCCGGTCGGCCCGACCATCAACCAATTGCCACCCTGCGGAAAGAAATCGGGACCATAGTGATTGGAGAATTCCGTGTAGTCGGTTTTGTAGTCATCCCACCCAATCCGCTGCTTCGGCATCCCGGTCGTTCCGCCGGTTTCAAAGACATTGTAAGGACGACCTTCGTAGGCTTTCGGGATGAACTTCGCCGGGTCTTCCTTACGCAAAACCTCGTCGTCGAAGTTATCAAAATGCATCATATCCGCGAAGGACTTCACCTTCTCACGGGGATCCCACCCGGCCTGCTTTGCCCAGCCGAGCCAATACGGGCAACCGGTCTCCGGCGAAAAGTGCCAGTTGATCATTTCAAGGGTATGAGCATCGAGTTGCTCGCGGGCTTCTGGGACGGTCAGGGAAGAACTCATGAGGATGAATAGGCATTACTAACCCAAAGGGCAATTGCTGCAAGAGAAGGTTTGACCAAGGGAGATTTTACTTTTCCTCCCCCCCGCCTGCCAGCGAAATCGCAGGCTTCTCCGTCTCGCGGATTTCATTGGCATTCTCAAAAAACGGGATAAGAGAGAGCATGCCCGAACCCTGGCATCAACCTGTCGTTTTCCTACTCTTAGCCGGCACCTTCCTTTTATTCTGGAAGGACCGCTTATCCGTCGAGTTAATCTCCCTTTCAGCGGCAGGAATCCTCCTCATTTTAGGCATCCTCACTCCGCCCGAAGTTTTAAAATGCTTCGCCAATCCCGCTCCGGTCACGATTGGGGCCCTCTTTATCCTCACTGCCGCCCTCGAGCGGACGGGCCAGATCGAGCGACTCGGAGGAGCATTTAACAAGCTCGCCAAGGGAAGCGAACGTCGCGCTCTTCTCCTCATCCTCGTAGGTTGCATCCTCCTCTCGGCCTTCGTCAACAACACCCCCCTCGTGGCCATCCTCCTCCCGGTCATCATGGGCTTTTGCCGGGAATCCGGCTCCAAGCCCTCCAAGCTCCTCATCCCCCTCTCCTTCGCCACCATCCTGGGCGGAACCTGCTCCCTCGCAGGCACCTCGACGAATATCCTCGTCTCCGGCATGGCCCGGGAACAGGGCATCGCTTCTCTTTCGCTCTTTTCCATCGCTCCTCTTGGCCTGATTTACGCCGCCGTGGGCGGACTTTACCTCTGGTTCATTGCCCCAAGACTTCTACCCAACCGGGAAACGCTTTCCACCCTCATTTCCCCCGGTTCAACCCGCGAATTCCTCCTCGAAGTCCTCCTCCCCGCAGGCTCCAAACTCATCGGACAACATGCCGAATCGGCCGCCGACAAGCACCTCGGGAAAATGCGCATCCTGCAAATTCGTCGTCACGGCGAAATCCTCCCCGACCTCCTCAACGAACTCACCCTCCAGGAAGGCGACCGCCTCCTCATCCGCACCGGCACCAAAGGCGTCGCCAATCTCAAACAATCCGACCAGGTCCGCATCGGCCTCGACAATGCCGACCTCGTCGCGATGGAAGAGACCGAAGCCGTCCTCCTGGAAGGCATGCTGGGACCAGGATCAGAATTCGTGAACGAGACCGTGGGTGAAATTGGCTTCCGCCGGAACTTCGGCATCCTCGTCCTCGCCATCCACCGCGAGGGCGCCAACATCACCAAGCTCCTCCGCGACGAACGACTCGAATTCGCCGACACTCTTCTCGTCCAAGGCAGCCGCGAAAGCATCGAGCGCCTCAAACAACAACGCGGATTCATCTCCCTCTCCGAGCCGCAAGCCGAGTCCTACAATCGTAAAAAAGCCCCTCTCGCCATCGCGAGCTTTGCCATTTTCATCTTCCTCGCGTCCTTCCCCTTCTCTTCCATCGGGCTTCCCGGACTCGCCTTCGATACCTTTTCGGCAGCCTTTCTCGCCGCCCTCTTCGTCCTCCTCACCGGATGTCTCAAATCGACCGAAGCCTATCAGGCCGTTGATTGGAAAATCCTGCTCCTCATCGTAGGAATGCTCGCCCTCGGCGGGGCCATGGAAAAAACCGGAGCCGCCTTGACCATGGCCAATGGTCTCAGCGACCTCGCCGGTCCCCTCGGCCCCTGGGGAATGCTCTGCGGAACCTACCTCCTCGCCTCCATCCTCACCGAACTCGTCTCCAACAACGCCGTCGCAGTCGTCCTCACCCCCATCGTCGTCAAACTCGCACACACCCTCGAGGTCTCCCCGCTGCCCTTCCTCATTGCCCTCATGTTCGGTGCCAGCGCCTCCTTTGCCACCCCCATCGGCTACCAAACAAACACCTACGTTTTTGGCGCTGGTGGCTACCGCTTCTCGGACTTCGTCAAGGTCGGACTCCCCCTCAATCTCATCCTCTGGATCACCGCCAGCCTGCTCATCCCGCTCATCTGGCCATTCTAAACCTTCCGCCTTGATTCTTGCACCCCCTGCGGCCACGTTTCGGCATGTCATACGATCTTGTCGTCATCGGAGGAGGCCCTGGGGGCTACGTCGCCGCGATTCGCGCCGGTCAACTCGGTAAAAAAGTCGCCTGCGTCGAAATGGAACGCGCCGGTGGAACCTGCCTTAACTGGGGATGTATTCCAACCAAGGCCCTCCTCAAAAACGCCCACCTCTACCATCAGCTCAAGCACGATGCCAGCAAGTTCGGCCTCAGCTTCGACAACCTCCAATACGATTGGTCCAAAGTCATCGGCCGCTCACGACAGGTTTCCGGGAAACTGGCCAACGGAATCGAGTTCCTCTTTAAAAAGAACAAGGTCGATTACATCAAGGGCTTCGGCTCCGTCGCGGGAAGCGGCAAGGTGGAAGTTAAAAAAGAGGACGGCTCCACCGAGATCATCGAGGCCAAACACGTCATCATCGCCACCGGTGCCAAGTCCCGCCCCATGCCCGGCATGCCCTTCAACGGCACCACGGTCATTTCATCGAAAGAGGCCATGGTCCTCGACAAGCAACCCAAGTCGATGGTCATCATCGGTGCCGGGGCCATCGGAGTCGAATTTGCCTACATCTACAACTGCTTTGGCACCGAAGTCACCCTCATCGAGATGATGCCCAACCTGCTGCCCGTCGAAGACGATGAAATCAGCGACGCCATCACCAAAAGCTATCTCAAGGCCGGCGTGAAATGCCTCACCAGCACCAAAGTCGTCGGCACCAAGGACAACGGAACCTCGGTCACCATCACCGTTGAAAACGACAAAGGCACCCAGGAAATCACCGCCGAGACCTGCCTCGTCGCCATCGGCGTCGCCCCCGTCCTGCCCGGCGGAGAGCAACCCACCCTCACCGATCGCGGCTGGGTCGAGATCAACGACCGCTACCAAACTTCCATCGACGGTGTTTACGCCCTCGGCGACATCGCCGGTCCTCCCTGGCTCGCCCACACCGCCAGCTTCGAAGGCATGCAGTGTGTCGAAGGCATGTTCGTCAAAGGTCACGTCGTCAAGCGCGTCGAACAATTTCCCGGTTGCACCTACTGCTACCCTGAAGTCGCGTCAGTCGGAAAAACCGAACGCGCCCTCAAGGAGGAAGGCATCGATTACAAAGTCGGCAAATTCCCATACCAGGCCCTCGGCAAAGCCCAGGCCAGCGGCGAGACCGAAGGCTTCGTGAAGCTTCTCTTCGGCAAAAAATACGGCGAACTCCTCGGTGCCCATATCATCGGCGAGAATGCCACCGACCTGATCTCCGAGATGGGCCTCGCCCTCTCCCTGGAAGCCACAATCGACGATATCCACGCCACCATTCACGCCCACCCAACGCTTGCTGAAGCCATCCACGAAGCCACTCTGGATGCCGACGGACACGCGATTCATTTCTAACAGACCACTCCCTTGGCCGAACTCCCGTCACGCGCCCCCGTCAATCTCTCCCGAGGCTCAAGATCATCTTCCAGATGGTGTTTTGAAATCCAGGGGAAGATTCACGGCCCCGTGGATTTCCGGGAACTCCGTCAATTGGCCGCGAGCTTCAAGCTCCTCGGCCATCACATCGTTTGGAAAAACGGATCAGAGGAAAAACAACCCGCGTCCACGATCGTCGGCCTGATCCCGCAGAAAAGAATCGTCCCGGAGCCCCCCCCCTCCGACCTCAGCGACGAGCACCCCTACGCCCCACCCAAGGTTCGCACCATCGCCGACGGCCCGCCGGGAGGCCTCTATTTGCCACACCTCAGGCACTCCAGCTTCCTCCTCCTGCTCGGGTCGCTCATCATCTCCATCGGCCTCGCGTCAGCGGGATGGAAAGTCGCAAACCGCGATCTCGGAACGACCCTCTACTCGCTCGCAGGCTTTTCCGCCATCACCTTCATCATGCTTGCCGTCATCTATCTGCACCGCGCCTGGGACATGTTGCAGATGTTCGGCGCGCACTTTACAGGAGGAAAGGCTGTTCGCTTCCTCTTCATCCCGATTTTTAACGCCCTCTGGTGCTTTGTCGTCCTCCCCGGTTGGTCCCGCCTCTGGAATCAAAGCGTCAATTCCCACCCCGGACTCTCGCTCGCAAGCCGGGTTTGGCGGCCTTCCTTCTTCCTTTTCCCGGTCTTTTTTCTCATCGCACAGACCCTCCTCATCATGCACCTTTATACACGGGAATGGCCCTCTGACCTGACCGATCCACGCCATCAAACTTCGCTGGCTTTGCTTGGAATCGCGCTCGTCCTGGGACTCGCCTGCTGGTTCCAAATGACCCTGGCCATCAACTTCCTGGCCCGAAAGAAGTTCTGACCGCGGTGGGGCGTGAAATTGTTCGAGATCGGTTCAGCTCGTTGCGTTCAGGGAGGTAGCTCCAAGATCGGCAAAGTAAACCAAACTCATGGAATCTTCGGGGAAACCCCCTTGCGCTTCTTCAGAACACCCTGGCGGGTCTTCCCCTTCTCGTTGGCCTGCCAATATCGCCGCTTTTTGGCATCCAGACAGGTCAGCCAGCCGCCGCGGCAGGCGGCGGTATCGATGCAAATGGTGTGCCCCTTGTCCACCGGCACCCCGCCCCGCTGGATGGTATGCCCGCACACCACCAATTTACCGGACTGATGGGCCCTGGCGTTGGAAAACCGGCGCCAACTCAACTCATCAAAGTCCTGCTCATCCATCGGCACCTTGGGATCGACCCCGCCATGAACAAAGATAATTTTCTTGGTCTCGTGATACGGTCTTCCATCCAAGACAAATTCCCAATGACTCAGCGGAATATGTTCAACCCGGGTATTGTAGGAAATCAGGGTCTCCAATCCACCGACATCACACCAGTAAGAGAAGTGTTCTTCCGAAAGAACCGAGTCCTCCATGATCAATTCGTGATTCCCTTTCAATAAGGTCAGCTTGGCTTTCCAAGGCCAGTTGATCAAATAATCAATCACCCCTTTGCTATCCGGACCACGATCAACGTAGTCGCCCAGCATGATCACCCGGTCGCCGGCCTCAGGCTTCACTAAATCCAGGAGATTCTTAAGGGACGTCAAACAACCATGAACATCCCCGATGGCAAGTTTCCTACTCAAAATTTCATTATTAGTTTATCGAAAAATAATGACCCTGTCCACGCTCAAAAGCCCTTCATCGATTCCCAGCGTTCCATCTTCCCTCTGATCCGCTCGAGAATCAGCCCCAACATCGCTTTCGTCTGATCACTCCTCGGCCGGAAGGAAGGGGCCCGCATCTCCCCCGCTTCATCGAAGGACAAGCGCCACTGGAACATGGGATACAACTGGCGATTCTCAACGTCCCGGAGTTCCCCAAAACGAACATCCACGAAGACGACCTTGCCGTCCGGCCCGGGCCTCGCCACCCAGCGCCCCCGGGAAAACCACTTGAGCGCCTCAAAGAGTTCCTGACCCTCAAACCGCTTCGCCAATTCATGCTGCTTCGGCACATACTCAAAGCCCGCCGGCTTGTCATCGAAGGGCGACCAATACGTCACCCAGTAAGCCTCATCCGTTTCCACCAAACCCCGCCAAAGCAGCGTATTAAAGGGCGTCGGTGCCACCGCCACCACCTTGCCGCCCGGGATCTCCGCTGCCACATTTGTTTCAATCCGATCAGACGCCCAAAGCTTCATCACAAAGCTGAAGAGCACGTAAAGACAGCTCACACTGAAGGCCCGCCACATCACCGTCCGTCGCTCGTCGGAATGCCGATCATGGAACAAAACCCACCCCAACCCCACCAGCATCGGCAAGGTGAAAAACAGGTCAACAATGAAAAGGTTGCTCAACGCCACCCGTTGATTGGAAAACGGCTCAAAAATCTGCGTTCCATAGCTCGTGAAAACATCAATCAAAACGTGCGTGCTCCACACTAAAAAAACAAACCAGCCCGCCCGTTTCGCCGTCAGCCCCCGCTCCCGATGCAGCCACGCCAGCGGCTTCGCAAACAGGAAAGCCGCCACGAACATCGCCAAAATCGAATGCGAAATCCCACGATGCCAGCTGATCTTCTCCGCCTCACTGAGCCAAGGATACGCCAGGATATCGAGATCAGGCAGAGTCCCAAAGAAAAGCCCCCACCCCATCCCGCGCCAACCGAGCTTGCGGCCCAGCACCAGCTCTCCCACGACACCTCCCAGGGCTGCTTGTGTGATCGAATCCACGGGCTCAGATTAATGCCAATCGCTCCTTTGTCAGCTCCGAATCACTCACCCCTTCATCACCAGCATCCGCACCCCCACCACCACCAGCAGAATTCCAAAAATCCGCGTCAGCTGCTGATTACTCAGCGTCTTCATCAAATCCGCCCCGAACCACGAAGCCACCGCCGCCCCCAAGGCCGTCACCCCAACGACCCTCCAGTCGATCAAGTCAGACTTCAGCGCGTAGTTAATCGTTCCCGAAAGCGCCGCCACCACCACCACTGCGAGCGAAGTCGCCACCGCCGTCTTCTGTCCCATCCCAAGAATGAGCACGAAAGCCGGCACCATGATAATGCCACCACCCACGCCACAAAGAGCGCCGACGAGTCCAGCCGCCAACCCGACGCACAGGCCGATCACAAGTACAAGAAGTTTGGTCATGCCCGGCATTCAACCCGCGATCGCCAGGAGAGGAAAGCGATATCCTGCCACGCCGCAAAATCGCTCAAAGTCCCGCAGGGCCGCAGGCACTTAGCCGCCAGCCTCGGCTGGCGGCCCCCAAGCAACCACGAAATCAGGACGCTCCGAAGGAGCGCAGGCAAGTCCACATGAACCCATTACTCCCGCCCCGTCACTTCACCCCAGCAGCTCGCTCCGCGTAAAAATGCTCACCACCGGAACGCCATCTGCCTCAATTGCCGGACGCCCCCCCTCTTCCCGATCCACCAGAACCAAGCAGAAAACCACCTCGCCACCCGCCGCGCGGATGGCCTCGATCGCTTTCAGGGTGGAACCACCCGTCGTAATGACATCATCAACAACGATCACCTTGTCGCCCTCCTTGAAATTTCCTTCGATCTGCTTTCCACGACCGTGCCCCTTCGGCTCCTTCCGAACCGTGAACACCTGCAAGGCCTTCTCGTGACTCGCACTCGCCATTCCCACCACCAGCGAAATGGGATCGGCACCCATCGTCATTCCGCCAATCGCATTCACCTCGAGCCCCTTGGCCTCGATTTCCCCGAGCACCAACTCCCAGCCAACCTCACCAATCCAGTGTGCTCCTTGACGATCAAGAGCGGTCACCCGGCAGTCCACGTAAAGATCACTCTTCCTGCCCGATGCCAGGGTAAAATCCCCCGTCCGAACCGATTTCTCCAGCAACATCGTCTTCAAATCATCCTTGGTGCTCATCAAGATCGAGCTTGCTGCACCAGTCGTTAAAACTCAATCACAGATGCCCTTCCATCCTTCCAAAAAACCTTGCCGCCGCACAAATCGCGCCCTCTTCAACCTGATCACATCCCCCGCGCGCCAACAAAAAGTCCGCGCCAAACTCTCCGAAAAAAGATAGGAACCGCGATCGGCGTGCCCCTTGGGTATTAAAAATCGCGACCGCGAAGACCCAAAAACCTCATCCCACCAAAAAACTAAATCCCCTCCACCCCCGCATACCCGAACCCCGGCCCGCTCAGCGTACTGCAATCCAGCACACCACCCCGCCGACGATACAGCCCCGGATGCACCTTCAAAAACTCCGCCGACGCCTCGGGATAAAACTGCATCGCATTGCTCTCCACCCCGCAAATCGTCCCGGCATAACTCGCCAGCAGGACATGCGGAATCTGGGCGAGTCGCGGGTTCGTCAAATCCTGCACCATCAAGGTCATGCCATGCTCCTTGGCCCAACAAAGACTCAGGATTGCTCCGGTTAACGTTTTGCAAGTCTTCAAGGCCACACTGGTCCATCCCAGCTCACGACCCAACCTCACCAATCGCCAATCATGGGCACTCTCATCCATGAAGAGCGGCTTGCGCTCACTCACCGAATGCACCTCAATCTGGTTCTTCTCCAAATCGTAGGGAAAGGGCTGCTCCACGTAGAGAACGCGATCATAAATCTCACCGCGCTCTTCCTTCAAACGGTCCAGAATGTCATTCACGTAAGCCGGATCCGTCACCATGCAGTTGAAATCCGTGGTGAGATTCGTGACCCCCTCTTCGAGCGCGATTTCCCCAATCGCGAGCAAGCGCTGATAGTCCCACTCCAGATCGTTCCCACGCAGCTTGATCTTCAAACAATCCAGCCCGTCCCGCTGAATCCATTCGCGCAACAAAACCGGATACCCGTCATCAGGCTCGCTCCCCGTCAGCTCACTTTCATCAATCGGATCCAATCCGCCCACCAGGTGCCACACCGGCAAAACCTTCGCCGGCTCCACCAAATAATCCGCCGGATATTTCCCCACAAATCGCTCCGCAGGTTCCAGAAAATGACTCAGATCCATCTCGCCCAGCCACGACCGATCGAGACACTCGAACGCCCCCACATTGTGAAGCTTCCCAAAGGCATCATAAAGCGCGAGATCAAAGGCCGAGAGACAAACCAGCCCCGCCAAATGGGGCATTGCCGCCTCCTCATCGAGCCCCTCATTTTCTTCATCCAAACGATCGTGAAACCGGTCCTCGAGATACCGATGTCCAACGATAAAGGGATGCCCGCTCCCACCATTCGCGACCAAATCATCGCGCAGCACTTCACAAAAGTTCTTGAGGCGGTCCTCCCGCTCCAAATAACCCAAACCCGACGGCCAGACCCAGGCCACACTCAGCGGAGTTTCCGCCCAACCAACCGCCAATCTCCCGCCATCCCGCACATGGATCGCAACCCGCGCACAACTCACCTCGGTCAACGTCTGGTCGCCAAATTTCAAGGGCACCCGGGTCACAACCGGGACGAATGAGAGATCAATTTTAGTAATGTTCATCGGGAGTGAAGCGCTACCTTGCCCCCCGTTCGCCCCCGCATCAACCCTCGTTCTGAACCCCTTTCAGCGTCTTGCTCACCTTTCGGCAGATTCGCAGGAAGTCTTCTTCAACCATCGAAAGATGACGCGACTCATGACAGAACATTCCCCACGAACGAGGATGACTCACATGCCCCAGGGGAATTGCCACCAACTCGCCATCCTCAATCTCGTCAGTGACGGTCCAAGGTGCCACAATTCCCACTCCCATCCCCACTTTGGCCATCTCTTTAATCGCTCCCATATCACCCAGACTCAGGCTCGGCCGAAGCCGTGACCCGTTGGACTCGAAGGACTCCTTCAGCAGGCGGTAGGTCTCACTGGCCCGCGCATAGACCAGAAAGGACTCTTTCTCGACCTCGGCGGCAGGGACCTTTTTCATCGCGGCCCATGGATGGGTCGGAGCCACAATAAAGATCATCTGGTCCTCAAAAATTTTATCGAAGCGGGCCCAGGCCGGGGTGCGGCCTTCCATTCCAAGGGCCAAATCAACGGTGCTGTGATCAAGATAGGAAATCAGATCCAAGGTATCACCGGACTCAATATGAATCTCGCAGCGCGGATAGAGTTCGCGGAACTCCCGCATCACCGCCGGCAGAAGATACGTGCACAAGGTGTGAGTCACTCCCACCCGCAAACGCCCTTGCCCCCAGCGATTTAAAACCGCGAGTTCCTCCGCGGCTTTCTCGAGTTCGGAGAGCACCGCCTTGAACCGGCGGAACAAAACCACCCCATGCTGGGTCAGTGCCACCCGCTTCCCCGAGCGCTCCAGCAATTTACAACCCAGCTGGGTTTCAAGCGCCCGAATCGAATGACTCACCGCCGATTGCGTCACCCGCAAAAGTTCCGAGGCCTTGGTAAAGCTCTCTGTTTCAGCCACAGCTACAAGAGACCTGACCTGTCTTAAATCCGGCAATTCAATCATGAGGGCAATTCATGAGCAGAGGGCATACCAAGTCTGGCCCCACTCTGCAAAATCACGCAATTGGCCACGCTTCCGCCAATTCGACCACCTCATCATCGAGATACGCCTCCTCGACAATCTCCCGGCACCAATCGTTCGTCTTACCCAGGTAGTTCAGCATCCGCAGCGTCATCACTTGCACCAAAGGATTCTCCACCCAGATCAATTCACCCAAATGCCGCCAGTCATCCGCCACCATAAGGGAAGGCTTCTCAAGTGCCGCAATCGTGGGCTCGGAAAGCAACAAACACCGGTCAAAATCCGGCTCCTTGGGAACAGGCGGAACTTCATAGGTCCGCAACTTCACCCCTTTCGCCAAACTCAGCTCGCAAGTGGACTTGGCACGCCGCGCCAAATCCTTGCCGAAGCTCTGCAACATCCCAAGTCTCGCCTGATTGTCCTCGTAACCCTTGCCCATAAACTCTGGCAAAGACTGAATCAGCACTCCGCGCAAAACAATCGGAATCATCAAGGTTCACCCCGCCAAACAATTTCACTCTCCCCGAATAGGAAGGGACAGGAACTGTTCACTCTGCGCCCTCTGCGGCAGCCTTGAAGTCCAGACGGATGATCACTTCATCGCGGATGAGATCATCGGTCTTACCGGCATAGACAATGCCGAAGTCCTTGCGGTTAACGTCAAACTCGGCATTGAAGCTGGCCGAAGCTCCCTCTCGGCTGGCGGTCACAGGGAAGGTGATATTCTTCTCGGTCCCGTGCAGGGTGAGGTTTCCGGAAATGTCGTAGGAACCCTCGCCAGTCTTGCGGGCCTTGGTCAGCTTGAAGGTGGTTGTCGGGAACTCCTCAACGTTGAAGAAGTCCCCGGTCTTGAGATGCGTCGTCAGCTTTTCGCTGTCTGACCAAAGACTGCCCATCTGGATCGTAAACTCGCCGGCGGTGGGGACATCATCGCCCTCAGCCATCAGAAAATGGCCTGAAAAGTCCTTAAACCCACCGTCGTGGGAACCGGTGACTTTCGAACCGGTGAAGCCTATCGTGGATGAACTCTGGAAAACATATTTGGATCCCGTGCCTTGGAGTTCTTTTTGGCTGTCGGTGACCTCTGCGTCAGTAGTTTCGTCGGCCGGGTTTTTGCATGAAGTCAGAAACGCGGCAGCAAGGATGGACGGAGCGATGATGAGAATAGTGGATTTCATGATTTTTCTAAAACTCAAGAAACAGTAACTGCGAAACTTTGCAAGGCTTCTCCAGAAAACCCTACCAGAGAACGGGTTCCACCCAAAATTGCCAATCCCATCATCACGCGCTCCACAAAGTACGACCCCACTGGTCACGAAACTCGATGAAAGCGTGGAAATCCGCCCAAAATCACCCGACGTCAATTTGGAAACACAACCCGATACCAAAGTGGTGCGCAACACCAAACCATCCAGACATCCCCTTACCGAGCAAGAACCCAGTGGCCGCAGCGGGTCCTGAAGATTGGCTGGCACCTTGAATTATGGTCTTCCACAGTCCCGAAGGGACGCACACGTATGGGTCCCACAGTCCCGAAGGGACGCACACGTATGGTCTCCACAGTCCCGAAGGGACGCACACGTATGGGTCCCACAGTCCCGAAGGGACGCACACGCATGGTCTCCACAGTCCCGAAGGGACGCAGGCATTTAGCCGCCAGCCTGGGCTGGCGGTCCCAGGCACCATCGATTCAGAAAGCTCCGAAGGTGCGCAGGCAGACCGCGCATCACCCACCGCCCCTCACCGAAAACTCCGCCACCGACCGACGGCCCGCAGGAATCGTTGATGGTGATTCATTGCGCTCGGCTTGGCCCTGGAGTCTTCGAACCCAAAATCCCAGGCGATGCCCGGCGGCCACCCTGCACCTCGGAGAGCTTTTCCCCTTCGAGATACTCCTCCACTGAAATTAAGGGATCAGTTTTCAAGTCGGTTGCCATACCGCTTCGATCCTCCTCGAAAATGAGCCGAAGCAAGCCTCCGCGCCCGGGATCACCGGTCGTCCGCAAACAAGCGGGACGCTTGTTCCATCGTAGCACATGCGTCCCGCTTGTGTTCCCCACCCCCAACCTCCGCGCCCGGGATCACCGGTCGTCCGCAAACAAGCGGGACGCTTGTTCCACCGTAGCACATGCGTCCCGCTTGTGTTCCCCGCCCCCAACCTCCGCGCCTGGGATCACCGGTCGTCCGCAAACAAGCGGGACGCTTGTTCTACCGTGGCACATGCGTCCCGCTTGTGTTTTCCGCCCCCAACCTCCGCGCCCGGGATCACCGGTCGTCCGCAAACAAGCGGGACGCTTGTTCCATCGTAGCACATGCGTCCCGCTTGTGTTCCCCGCCCCCAACCTCCGCCAAAGGCCAAGGGAGGGGGTGGACTGGGGAGCGGGACATGTTGCGGTGGGCTGCTTTCAAGCCCGTGACGCCGGAGCGTTGGCACTGGCGGATCTACTACAGCAAGAACCCTCCGGACTGGCCACCCGGGGCGGGCGCGAGTGGCGGAGGGTCGGAGCTTTTTGTGAAAAGTCGTTGCGGACTCCGACCAAAAAACGCCCCGGCAGGGGCCGTCAGAACGTAGCCGGGGGTCAGCGGAGCGCAGCCCCCGGACCCAGGCCCGCAAGAGGGTCCGCGTCCTGAAGGGACGCCAGAAATCGGAGGCTACCCATCGTGTTGATCCTACCTGACCCTTCTGGCGCCCCTCCAGGGCGCTCCGTGGTAAGACGAACATTACCCGGGGGCTGCGCTCCGCTGACCCCCGGCTACGTTCTTGCAGTCCCGCCGGGACGCCGGGAAAATGCTGAAAAGCATTTTTCACAAATGCTGCTGCGTGGCGGTATCGCAGCTAGATGAGGCGCCTCCCCCACCACCGATCACGAGCGAACCGAGGGACGAGCGGGCGGTGGGCACTGGGTGCGGACGAGCAACTTCAGATGCTCCAGAAGCCGGGCCTCCCGCTCTTCTGCCGTCCCCTCCAAAAACTTCGCCATCACCTTCTCCCGCTCCGGCACCCGTAAAAGCAGATGAAAATGATTCCCCATCACCACATAATTTTGCACCTCCACGCAGCAAAAACGCTCCATCCGCCGTAACCAATTTCCGAAAAGCTTCCTTCTCGACATCTTGGAAGAGCAAATCACCCCCTGAAATTCTGGAGATGGTATGATAGTGGCAATCTCTATCCTCTATCCTCAAATACCAAGCGCCGCCGCTTCCCCTGCCCAAAATGAGGCGATTTCAGAGCAATCCCACCCATCATCGTCCCCGTAAGACAGTCCGCCGTCTCCAAATCCGTCAGCTCTCGTTTTTCCTGTGTTTTCATACGTCTGAGCCGTTCTAGCCAACAAACTGGACCGAGTCAAACCTCAAGCGGTGCCTGGCACCAGAGTCTCGTTCGCAGGGAGACTGACCTGTGGACCGGAATGCTTTGAAAGATTCAAACACCTTGGGAGAGGGGCCTTTGCCATGGCTGCGGGATTCATTTTAATTTGTCTGTCTCAAAAAACGGAATCAAAATACGTTTCTTTGCCATGCCGACACCCTACCGAGACCGGAACCCAGCGACAAGCACTATTTCTTTTTACTTGTCTGTCTTATATAACGCAAATGGTCACCAAACTCGATCAAAGCGTGGAAATCCGCCCAAAATCACCCGGCCTCAATTTGGAAACCCGACCCGATATCAATTTGGTGCGCAACAATCAATTTGGTGCGTAACACAAAGTGGTGCACAACATTTTTTCTTGCGCCAATCTAAACATAAAACAATATTTCAATTCTCGGAAATTCTGGATCGTCATCTTTGGTGTTTAATAAGACGACACTACCCTCCCTGCACAGTTTTTCAATCTGCTCTTCAAATACGGACTCGCCAATAACTGCGCTCCAAGCTCGAAAAGTTCTGTTGGAAACAAAGGCACCAGAGCCTTCCCCGGCAACTGCAAAATCATCGTACACAGCATTCAGAAAACGATGAAATAAACATAATTCTTCTTCCATATAAAACTTTTAAATTATAATCCACTGCCATGACCAGGAGGGCGGATTGTCACACCCCTTACCCATTTGGATCGCCGTCGATTTAGTTCTGCGTTGCGCCTAGCCTCTCCTTTTTTATCTCTTTCAATACAGTAAGCTAAAAGATCATAATACTTCCCTAGATCACGAAGGAGCGAAGAGTTATTGAAAGTCGGATTATGGTTTCCGAGATGCGAAATGTAGGTAACTCCAGGGAGATGCCCTCCCAAAGCTAGCCTTAAGTCTATTTGCGCTTGTTTGTCTAAATTACGCGCCGGATTTTTCTTACCAATATCGCAACAGGGATCAGCTGGACCATCATCAACTGGTGGTGGCGGAGGAGGAGGAGGAGGGGGCGGATTTACCGGACCTGGTTTTTCCTTGGGCTTAGGTTTAGGATCTTTACCTGGGACAGGTTTCGGGTCAGGCCCAGCTGGGAGATCTTGCGTATCTGAAGTAGGCCAGTCAATAGATGGCCAATGCTCTCGAACGTCCTCCTCTGTCACATCAACTAAAAGAACCGCTGTTAAAAACCACGCGATTTCTAACGCAGTCGCGCCTGAAGTAATCATTTGTCCTACTTGAACTCCAGCACCATAAGTCATTCCTTGTATCAACCCCAAGACATCTACATGCGCGAGAGCATCATTCCCGACCATCCCGTAGACGTTGATCCCTCCTCTCTCCCCAATCGGATCCCTGGATGGCCATCTTCCGGTATAGGGGTTATACCAACGATAGCCGTAGTAGAGTAATCCGGTATCATAGTCGGTTTGCTTGGTGCTGAAGCGATGAAGCATCCATTCTGTGAGAGGGTCGCCAGATCCTTTGACGGTGCGGCCGAAGGAATCGAATTCCCAGCGAGCTACGAATTGCCCGGTGTAATTTGGATTATCTTCGTTATTGA
>Ga0209390_10001346_pt1 | contig 47995 bp, 46 predicted proteins | sample BON01_FD_187212 | JGI IMG/M metagenome (GOLD analysis project Ga0209390, IMG submission 187212) | Freshwater microbial communities from Lake Bonney liftoff mats and glacier meltwater in Antarctica - BON-01 (SPAdes) (version 2) | ecosystem: Environmental > Aquatic > Freshwater > Ice > Glacier...
AGTAGTTATTTTAGTACTGATTCAGGTTCAACCGACCACAAAGGTTACTAAATACGAGACTTTTTTCTAAACTTTTACCATATTTTATATAATTATAAGAGTATTAATTTTTATAAGAAAACCCTGTATTCATAACTGATTCCTCTAATGAAACAAATTGTGAATGAAAAGCTACCCAGCCAACCCAATCTACGTATGAGATATACGAGTTTGAGTAGCTTGTGACCCCTACTCGTCGTAATTTAAAACCAGGTTTAGCAAGGAAAGTTAAACTGTGAGCGTATTGAAATCAGGCTTTTGATGGTTCAATATCTGCATTAGATTACAGATTGCAGCGTACACTTGTCTAATAAGGTAAGGTTTCGGTAGAGTGTAAACTCTTCTTTTCTCAGTTCCCTAGCCCTACTATGATTGTAAACCCTGCAGCACGGCTCGCTGCCGAACGATCTGCCGCGCGGTGACGACTAGTTACAGACCTCCGGACGGTCTTTCATTGCCCTTGCTTTCCTACTCCGTAATTTTGTAGACCTCACAACAAATGCTTCTACCAATCAACAACACACTATTACATTCAAAATTAGCTAGTTTTCCCGATTCCCAGCGCTATTTTGACTACCACCACGTGGGTTCTGATACCTTCGATGCCGTTAAAAAGCAGGAGTTCAAAATGGGAGGTGCCGCCAAGGAGGATATGAATCACCTGATTGATAAATACGGACTGGAATGGTAATTTTAGCTGGGAAATTGTAGTAGCTACTACAATTTAGGGTTCTGCTTATGCCGATCTTTATCTCTGATTGTTTTCTTCGCCATGTTTTTCTCGAAAGCTTCGGTTAGGTTGATCCCCGTTTGATTGGCCAAACAGATCAGTACCCACAACACATCGGCCATTTCATCGCCTAGGTTTTTATCCATATCTGACTTCTTGAAGGATTGATCCCCGTAGGTGCGGGCCATAATACGGGCCAACTCTCCTACTTCCTCGGTAAGTATGGTCATGTTCGTTAGCTCCGAAAAGTACCTGACGCCGTATTCTTTGATCCAGGTATCTACCTGTTGTTGTGCTTCGTCTAGTGTCATTTTATTTGTTGGTAAGTTATACGATGAGATATGCCCTAGCTTCTGCTCTTTGAGTCGATGACAATCGTAACCGGTCCATCATTCAATAGCCTGACCTTCATGTCAGCGCCAAATTCTCCCGTCGCGATGGTTTTCCCCGTTTCACGATTCATAAATTGAATCATTTTTTCGTAAAGGGGGATGGCTACTTCCGGGCGCGCGGCTTCAATGAATGAGGGTCGGTTTCCTTTTTTCGTGCTGGCGTGCAGGGTAAATTGACTGATCAGAAGAATATTGCCGTCTACACTTTTCAAGTCCAGATTCATCTTACCTTCTGGATCGCCAAAAATTCTCATGTTGATGATTTTCCGGCCTATCCATTCTGTGTCCTCGGTCGTATCGTGGGTAGTGATCCCCAGCAACACCAGAAATCCATTCTCAATTTGACCTTTAATTTCTCCGTCAATGGTGACGGAGGCCTCGCTTACTCTTTGAATAATGGCAATCATAAACAGAATTTAATTTTACGTAAAATAGGGTACAGCTCCTGCCATTTGCAAAGTTCATACCCTGATAAAGTGCGCTAAGCACGATTGTCGCGCACGATCAGGTAAAAGTCCTTGTCGAGTTCGAGGTAGCCGTAGTCATACACAAAATAGTAGACGCTGCCTTTCTGCGTAACGCGTTGGCTGGTCATTAAAGAAAAGTCAAAACCTTTTGATGAAAGGGTTGCCCGGGTAGTTTTAGACTTATCGTCGGGGCAAAGCTCTTCCAGAATCCTCCGGTTACGTCGAAGTTGGTTATTGGTATTCCGTATGACGTTGTAGGAATCCGAATTTAACTTGTTGTTGTAGGCATTCCGGCACATATCGGAGCAGAACTTCTTATCAGCTCGACCCACAATCGACTCATCACATTCAAGACAATTTTTCATGAATACTTAACTGAAAGGTTGAAATGAGCCTGATATAAGGCTGTGCTACAAATATATACAATGATATTCATTTGCAAACGACTACAAATGCTTTTATCCGATTATAATTAATTAGCAACCGAATCGGGTCCTTACAACATACCACCTTTGTATCATCAGTTCGAAACTGAACTAGATAATCACTAACAATTTAAACAATTAGAAAACATGAATTTAGTAAAATTGATCGGAAACATCGGAGGCGAAATCACAGTACGTGAATTTGAAAATGGTAAGGTAGCCTCGTTCAGCCTCGCTACGAATGAAAAATATACCAATAAGAATCAGGAAGAAGTAAATAATACTACTTGGCATACGGTAGTGGCTTGGGGAAAAATGGCCCACCAATGCGAAACACTAGTGCGCAAAGGAAAGCTGGTTTCAATTGAAGGAAAACTAAACTACCGTCAGTACCAAAATAAAGAAAACCAAACGGTACGGATTACGGAGATTGTCGCCTACAAGGTGGAGGAGGTAGCCAAGAAGGAAGTAGCCGCGTGAGGGATGTATTCAATTGAAAGCTGACAGGGTAGTACTGGTCAGCTTTCAATTAGAATCTAGTCAAAGACCAAGTAGTATATGGGCTAAGCCGAAATACACACCATAGCCGATGAGGTCATTGGCGGTGGTGATAAAGGGACCCGAAGCAACGGCCGGGTTAATACCTAGCTTATTAAGCATCAGGGGCGTGACGGTACCCATAAAGGAAGCCAGAAATACCACCGATAACAGGGCAGAGGAAACCACGATGGCTAGTTGCAGTTCGTTTCCAATCAGTAAGTTGAATCCAAAAACGATGATACTGATAATAATACCATTGATAAAGGCTACCCCAAACATACGGACTAAACGTTGCCATACCCCCGTATCCAAGCCTGATTTGTCGGCGAGGCTTTGGAGAATGATCGAGGAGGTTTGAATACCGACATTACCACCCGTGGAACCGATGATCGGGATGAAGGCAGCCATAGCGGGAACGACTTTTAAATCGCCTTCAAAAAAACCAATGAACTTTGCGGCCAGAATTCCACCCATCATACCGACCAATAGCCAAGGTAAACGAGCCTTGGTTTGTTCCCAAACCGTGTCGTCTTCCTCGACGTCGCCGGTAATACCCGCCATAGCCAACGTATCCGAGCTTGCCTGCTCGGTAATAACGTCTACCACGTCGTCGATTGTAATGCGGCCGAGTAATCGCCCTTGAACGTTAACGACGGGTATGGCATCAAGGTCATAGCGCTGCATGAGCTCGGCGATTTCCTCGGCGGGCCGGTAGGTCTCTACGTAAATAATACCTTTGTCGTAAATACTCTCAACTTTGGTATTCTTATGAGCTAGTACAATTTTTTTCAGGGAAAGTAATCCAAGGAGGCGATCATGGTCATCCACTACGTATACGGCGTATACTCTTTCCACATCCTCGGCTTGTAGGCGTAGCTCCTCAATGCACTGATTCATATTCCAATTCACATTGGCTTTTACAAGTTCCTTCTGCATCAGACCTCCCGCTACGTCGTCGTCGTAGTGCAGCAAATCCAAGATGAAGCGGGCCTGCTCGCGGTCTTCCAGTAAGGCAATGACTTCCTCTCTGACCCTAATGGGTTGTTCGTTGAGCAAATCAACGGCGTCGTCAGAATCAAAGAGATTGACGTAACGGGCTATCTCTTCGGAAGTAAATGTTTTGAGAAAGTCTGTCCGTTCGTCGGCATCTAACGCCGCCAGAATTTCCGCACCTACCTTCGTTTCCAGCTGATTGATCAGGTACCGAGCCCCATCACTTTCAATTTCGTACAGGATACCCGTCACGTCGGCAGGGTACATGCCTTCCATCTCGGCTTTCAGGGTAGCCGAGTCCTGATTTTCGATCAGTCTTAGTATGTGATCAAGATACTCTTTGGTAAGTTCGAAAGTCATGCTGGTCCATATTTTTTGTTTATCCCCGAAGGGGATTCTCCTCATTCGTGGCAGCTACTAGCTGCTGTGTCAGCTTTACAAAATCATCTACCCCTAGCTGTTCAGCTCGCTTGTTCAGATAGTCTGATTCAAAGGTAACTCCCAACGGTTTCAATGCATTACGTAACGTTTTTCTTCTTTGGTTAAAACCAGTTTTCACCACCCGGGTAAACAACTTTTCGTCACAGTCGAGTTGTTGGGTCTTGTTGCGTACGAGTCTGATTATACCAGATTGAACCTTGGGAGGTGGATCGAAGGCCCCGGGAGGCACACTGAAAAGGTACTCGATGTCGTAGAATGCCTGCAACAGCACACTCAGAATACCGTAGTCTTTGTTTCCGGGGGGGGAAGCAATGCGTTTGGCAACTTCTTTTTGCAACATGCAGACTACCTCCGGTACCCTGTTGCGTTGTTCGAGTACCCTGAAAAATATCTGTGAGGAAATATTATAGGGGAAGTTTCCAATGATGGCGATGGGGTCCTCGGTCAGTTGGGAGAGGTTCCAGCGTAAAAAATCCCCCTCGACAATCCGGGGAGTCAGTTCCGGGTAGTTTTGTTTCAGGTAGGTAACTGACTCACGGTCAATCTCAATTACGAATGTTTCAAAATCTGTCTTTGGTAATAAGTATTGCGTCAATACCCCCATCCCTGGGCCTATTTCCAGCACTTTCTTGTAGCCTTGGTGAGACGTAAGGCTTTCCACGATTCGTTGGGCAATGTTTAGATCCCGAAGGAAATGCTGTCCTAGGTGTTTTTTTGCGCGTACTTTCAATAGGTAGTTCGTTGGTTATTGAGCTAATTAGCCCCAAAATTAATCCTAAATTTGTAAATTTAGCCTACGAAGACTGAGCTTTCAGTCCTTTTATCCTCAGTACTAGAATACGTTCTATGGAAACGATACGTTCCTTTTTGGATTGGCAATCGGCCAATTCAACTCTTGATCACCTGAATCTGATTAGTATTTCACTTGATCTTGACTTTACGATTGAAACCGTAAGTCCTTATACCTTTCATAAGACGGGTTGGGAGGCGGCAGACCTAGTTGGAAAAAACTTTCTGGAGATCCTGATCCCGGAATCTGACCGGGAAGAAACCATGGAGCTTCTGGAAGATGGCCTATACCGGGGAATTAAAATCGAACGACGGGAAATACCCATTCTGGCAAAGAACGGTAGCCTGCGGACGGTGGTGATTAATTCCGTTTTGGTGAAAGAAGAGAACAGAATTCCGGTAAGCTTTTCCCTCGTGGGTGATGACATAACGCGTCGACTCCGAATGGAGTCTGCTTTGTCGCGCTCCAATTCCCAGCTGCAAGATCTGGTTGATAATACCAGTGACCTCATTCAGCTGATTACCCTGGACGGCAAGTTTATATTCGTGAACAGGGCGTGGCGCGAAATACTGGGATACAGTCAGGATGAGATCGCCTCCATTACGCTCACGAACATCCTCCACCCGCAGTTTCGGGAATCCACGCTAAGTCAGCTTAGTGAGATCCAATCGGGGAAGGATGTGCCCTATTTTGAGACAGTATTTTTAAGTAAAGGAGGTCGAAAAATATTCCTTACCGGAAGCGTTAACTGCCGGTTTGATAACGGAGTACCCACCGCATACCGTTGCATCCTGCATGATTTTACGGAGAAAATCAGAGCCGAAAAGGCGCAAAATCTGTATTACAGTATTGCCAACTGGACCATCAGTACCCAAAATCTCGATGACCTCTACTATAATATTCATCTGGAACTGGGGAAAATTATCGACGTCAAAAACTTCTTTATAGCGCTGTATGACCAGTCGAAAAGTTTTCTGTATTTTCCTTACTACGTAGATGAGTACTTCAAAGGAAAATTAAAGTTTACCAAGCGTAGATTGGGGAACGGCCTTACCGAGTACGCCATTGCCTCCAACCGTCCTCTGCTCCTTTTTAAGGAAGATATCCAACGGCTGGCAAAAACCAATAGTTTGTACCTCTACGGTAGTACTCCCGAAGTACTACTTTGCGTGCCTTTAAGAATAGGTGACCGGGTGACGGGTATTATTGGGGTAAAATCGTACGATAACGCCAACACCTACGATGCCCGTGATCTGGAACTCCTGGAATTTATATCGGGACAGGTAGCCCTGGCTATTGCCCGAAAGCAAAGTGAAGAAGAGCTCAGTAAATACGCTGCCCGACTTGATGCCATTTTTGACAGTAGTACCCACCTGATCTGGTCGGTGAACAAGAGTTTTCAACTGACGTCCTTTAACCGAAATTATTCTGACCTGATAAAAGGACAACTCCACACGGCTCCGGCCTTGAACGTGAGCACCGAAAAATTGGGGTGGAGATTGGTAGGTAGTAATAACCGGCGTAATCTGGAAAACCGGTACCGGCAGGCGTTTAAGGGAGAACTTCAATACTTTGAAATGAAGATTGAAACGTGGGATAACTCCGAAATGTGGTTGGAATTTTATTTGAATCCAATTTTGTACGATGGTGGGGTCATTGAAGAAGTCTCCGGTATCGCCCGGGATGTTACCCGCCGTAAACAGGCGGAAATATCACTTCGGCAGAGCGAGGAGGTGTTCCGGGGGATATTCGAAAACTTGCAGGATATCTACTGCCGGATGGACCGGAAGGGGGTCATTACGATGATTAGTCCGTCGGTATTTAAGCGTACCGGGTATACTCCGTCGGAGGTGATGGGCAAAAATATCATGGAATTCTTCACCGACGAAGCCCTCATTCACCGAGCCCTTTTCAAGCTCCGGCGGGATAAAAGCTTGCGCAACATTGAAGGGACTGTTCGGGTAAAAGATGGCGGAGAGCGTCAGTTCATGTTTAACATGTTGATGTTTACCGACGAAAAAGGTAGTCCGGTGGAAATAGCGGTACTCGCCCGGGATATTACGGCACTAAAACGAAACGAGCAAGAACTCCTCAAAGCCAAAGAGCAGGCCGAACATTCGCTAAAAGTAAAAGAAGGATTCCTGGCCAATATGAGCCACGAAATCAGGACACCGATGAACGGGGTGATTGGGATGATAGACCTTTTGATCAATACCAAGCTTAACGATGAGCAGCGGGATTACATTCAGACCATCAAACGTTCGTCGGAAACATTGCTCCACATTTTGAACGATATTCTCGATTTGTCAAAAATCGAGGCGGGAAAAATGGCCCTGCACGAAATGCCATTATCGATCAGGGAGCTATTAGATAAGTTGGTTTCTTTGTTTGGTCAAACCGCCAGAAATAAAAATAACGATCTGATCTACGAGCTCGCTCCTGAGCTACCAAAGTACGTGATTGCTGATCAGACGAGATTGTTGCAGATACTATCCAATCTTACGTCCAACGCCTTAAAGTTTACCGAGAACGGATCAGTTAGGTTAAAAGTAAAGTTGGTTGACAAAAAAGGTAAAATTAATAAGATCAAAGTGGAGGTGTATGATTCGGGGATCGGAATCTCCGAGGAAGATCAAAAACTCCTGTTTACATCCTTTACTCAGGTAGATAACTCATCACGCAAATCTTACGGTGGTACCGGCCTCGGACTTTCCATCTCCAAGCAACTGTGTAAGCTGATGAACGGAGATATTGGGGTTGAGTCGGAGATGGGGTCGGGAAGTATGTTTTGGTTTACTTTTGAAACCAAAGAAACTTCTATTGCGCCTTCCATGGTGGTGGAAAACGAGGAGGAAGCTTTTATTGATAATGTTTTTACGGACTACCACCCCCTGATTTTATTGGTGGACGACAACATGGTAAACCGAAAGGTAGCTAGTGAAATTCTTAAAAAAGCGGGCTGTATCGTCGATACGGCCGAGAGTGGTTTTGAGGCCATTGATAAAGTAGCGGAGGTGTATGCCAATCCCGATGGGTACTACGATATCATTTTTATGGATATCCAGATGCCCGATATGGATGGGGTAGAAACCACTCGAAAACTGCACGAAGCTAATCCCAAACTACCACCCATCATAGCGATGACCGCCTATTCTATGAAAGAGGATCGGGATAGGTTTATGAGTCAGGGTATGGACGATTATATGGCCAAGCCTATCCGGGCTCAACGCCTGATCGGTAAGGTCCAGGAAGTAATTGGGGCGGCGCCTAACCGTCAAATGGGAGAAATGCAACGGGTTATTGCGCAGGAAATGTCTCTTCCGGTGCTGGACCGTAGTATTGTGAACCAGTTGATGCAAATAGGTGGAATGGACCTTGTACTTTCGGTATATGATGATTTTGTGACGGAGTCGAACGACCTGGTGAGTGAAGCATTGATAGCTTACGAAAATGGAGATATAGCTAGGGTGAAGAGTAATCTGCATACCCTCAAAGGAAGCGCGGGTACGGTGGGGGTAATGCAGGTAGCAGAAATCGCAATGGAGGCCGAAGCTTGCCTGAAAACGGACGATACCAGCACCCTTTCGGAAGCATTACCCAAATTGCAACTAGCCTACGGTAAGTTTCTGGAAAACCATAAAAACTGGCTAGAGGAGTGGTTGTGATCAAGAAGGTAAAAAGAGAGGGTAGCTGCCGGGCTACCCTCTCTTCTCATTCCTTAATCAAACGCTTTATCTTCCAGATGTTCATCAAGTTCGAGCTTTGGGACTCCTTTGCTCCACCATTCGGGGGCTTGACTTCCTTTCAAGTGATGGTCAAAAAACTCCATCATTCGTACGGAATAATCCTTGCGGTTGGGCATTTTGGCTAAGCCGTGATTTTCTCCCTTGTATTGAATCAAAACCACGGGTTTCTTCAACCTGCGTAGGGCATTGAAGTACTCAATTCCTTGCGTAAAATCAACCGCACCGTCCTTGTCATTATGAAGCAGCAAGAGGGGTGTCTGTACTTTCTTGACGTGGTAAATAGGGGAGTTGCGATTGTAAGCGTCCCAGTTGTCCCAAGGCGCTTCAAGCCGACCTTGTGAAGCTTCAAAGATAGAGCCATTGGCACCACCGCTATTCCAGTAGATCAAATTATACATCGAAATCATATCGGTAAGTGGCGCACCGGCTGCCGCTGCCTTGAACATGGGGGTTTGGGTAATAAGGAACGAAGTTTGATACCCTCCCCATGAGTGGCCGTGGATACCTATGTTGGAAGGATCGAGAACTCCGGTGGCAATAGCCGCCTTTACTGCGGGTAGCACACACCACACTGCTGACATACCCGGATCATTGAAACGATAAACAATATCCGGTATAAACACCGCGTAGCCATTGGAGGTATACATAGCAGGGTTCCAGCCCGTACGGCCGTAGGATGGATTTACAAAGTTGTGTAGCGTCTGCGATAACTTTTCGTAGTAGTACACCACGGTGGGGTACTTATTGCCCTCCACATAACCCGCTGGCAAAAACAAAGCTCCTTGGAGAGAATCACCTTTATCGCTGATGTAGTTGACTAGCCGTGTACCCGCTGACCACGCATACTTCCCAAAGTCCGGAGCATTTTGGCTGATTTGTGTACTACCTGTTAATTCGGCTGAGGTAGTGCCAAAGTATTGGGTAGGTTTGGTGAATGTCTCACTGCTGTACACGAAGTAATCGCTATTTTTTGCTTTCGAAAGGCCACGGATTGTAGCATCTTCCCACAGCAGAGCCTTTGTACCTCCAACAATTCCATCCACTTGGGCAATTCCGCTCTTCTTTGTCGTTTCACCGTACATGCGCACGTACATGGGCTTAGAAAGATCGACTCCTTTTTCATCTGGATCGAGCTGAAAACGATTTTCGTACCGAATTGTTTCTGATTTGCCGTTCTTGGTAAGGTTGGTATAGGCGGACCAAACCGGCATATTCTTTGACTTTCTTCCCTTGGTTTCTGGGGTCTCCTCTACGGCTACCTTCCAGATGTCCCAGCCATTACTCAACAGTACGTACTTACTATCGTTGCTCCACCCGATAACCGGGTAGGGTGGTTGCTTTACGTTATGATCGTCTTCGGTATCCACAAAGGAGGTAGGTACTTTTTCGGTAATATTTTTTGCCGCCTGATCCTTCATGGAATAGGCATAAAAATGTCCGTCAGCCCAGTAAAGAAATTTCAATCCATCGGGGGAAGGACTCGGTCCGGCGTAGTAGTTGGGTAGGTAATGCTTCTCTCTCACCTTGATCCGGTTGCCGGTAGTAAGATCGGTCAGGTATACATCCGCGTAGTTTTGACCATCGAGGTTAGTATCCCATTCGTATAGTTGATTGTCGGTGCCGATGGCAAACTGCTGCTTAGGTGCGATGCGTACGGTCCGAACTGTGCTATCCGAAATCTGCGAAAATTGTTTTGTTACAGGCTCATACATACCTACAAAACTGAATCGTTTATCCTGACTTTCCTGTACTTGTTGCTTGGACTGTAACCGATTATCCTGCCAGTTCCAGATCGCCACATCAGGTTTTTCGGCCTTGTCTTTGCTATTTTTGGCGTTGTCAGGTTTGAGTTTAGCCAATGCCTTGGTGAGTTGATCTACCGTTTTAAGGGTGGTATCTGCTTTCACTTTGGCGAGTTGCTCCGCTTCTGAGACTTCGTTTTTAGATTCTTCTCCTTTGGTATCGGCCTCTTTGTTGGCTAGGACAATCTTGTGGAAACCAAAAGTTAACCTTGAAAGATCATCGGTCCATTGCGGATCCCGATTTGGACTGATCGTCATTCCTTTTGGGAAGTGTAAACTATCCGTTTTCGGATCATACAATACGATTTCCGGGGTAGCGGCGAGTCCTTTAATGCCAATTAAAGTGTAGAGCGATTCTTTGTATTTTTTATCTTTTGTACCTTTTACCAAGGCGAGAGCCGTGCCTTCTTCATTCCAGTTCATGGACTCAAAGCTGGCTTTGTCGGTATCCATGGGGCGGACCACGCCCGTTTCCAGGTTATGAAGTACGACACCATTACCGGCTTGATTTCGGGTATCCAGCGCCAGCGCCAGCCAGTTTCCGTTTTTATTGAAAGCATACTCAGATACGTTGCCGATATTTTGGGTCTGCTTTTTGCCCAGATCATACAGTAGTAAGTCGGTTCCTTTTGGATCGGTTGGCTTGGTACCTTCTTCGGGGGCCAGAAGTACCGTCAGATGACTCGACTTTTTACCGTTAAAAGCAAAGGACTTGATTTGGTCAAATTCCTTTTTATTGGTTGTGCCGAGTTCGAGTAGTACTACTTTCTCGGCTTTCTTTTTATCTTTTTTCTCCTTTTCGGTGGGCGAAATTTTGTAAGCAAAAAAACGAGAATCATCGGAGAATGCAATCGTAGCCCGCGAGGTAACTCCCACTACATAGACAAAGCGGGTTGTGTCGGAGGTTTTTTGAAGAATCAGCTCTGCATCTCCTTCGTCGGCACGGGTAAGTAAATAAGCGAACCACGTGCCATTGGGTGATATTTCAGTATTTCCGGAAGAGGAAATGGACTTCCAGGAGGCAATATCTTTCCAGCTTGGTGCTTTCTGGGCAACCAGTTGGTTGCTTACCAGGAGCAAAATAAGGAATAGAAACTGATTCAGGATATTTGCTTTTTTCATGTATATAGTAAGGGGTTAGTAAAAATAAAGGCACAAAACGGCCTATCCTAAAGTAGGATACAAAGATGTATTAAATATTTTGGTTGAAAAAGCTATCAGGAATGCGGTATCAAGGCCAATTTTATCCTCGCGATCAAACTCCTATAATTCAGTTTCAATTCGTTCATTTTCAGATTTAATCAGCTCCTCAGCAACTTCTATTTCCTTCGATAAATCCGCGTAATGATTTAGTAATAGGCTTGGGGCTTCTTCCGCTTTAATTTGTTGCTCAAACTCTATTACTTTGCCGTACAGAACAGTTAGAGCTACCATAGCGAAAGTCGGTTTTACCTGATGGGTCAAAGAGGCGGCTTCCGCTAAGTTTCCCTGTTGCAGGGCCGGGCCAATTTGGTCCCAGATGGGTAGTGTATCTTCCAGAAAAGTGCTGAACAGTATATTGATCATGGTAAGATCGCTTTCGTAGGTTTCTTCCAGATAGTCGGCGTCGAGTGCCTGATTGAATTCAAACATATAGAGTCTTCGTTTTTTGGATTAAAAAAATAGTTCTTGTCCGGAATTTCAAAATAACGTAGTCTTCACGTCTCCGTCGGTGACGACATCCTGAAAGCTAAAAAAGCGATTCATGAGGAGTTGTTACCCTCAAAATAGTAAGAAATGGCACTTCAATGTGTTTTGGCGAAATTCTTTTCACCAGCCATTACTTTAATTAGTAAACTATTTTCTTTCGGCGGAATCGGACAATTATAACCGTCTGAGTAGGCGCAATAAGGGTTGTATGCTTTGTTGAAATCAAGGGTGTAGTCTCCCTCTTTAATGTCGCCCATTCTGATATCCATGTACCGTCCACCTCCGTAGGTTTCGTGAGCGCTCGTGGCATCCTTAAAGGGAATGAAAAGGTAGTCGCGATACATGGGCTGTTGGCGTAGACTCAGACTTTGGTACACGCTCAACGATAGATCCTGGCTATTAATTCTAAAATGAAGCTCGCCATATTTAACGTATTCTTTTTGAATACCACTATACGTTGGCATTGAAAAAGGCTCACTTTTGGGTGCTTTCACAAAGTTGGCCACGACCTTGTAGGCGGAATCTGGGTCGAAAAAACGCAAATAGGTTAAGTCTGCTTCTTTGAGGGGAGAGTGTGAATCTTTCAGAAACTCTTCTTTATAGTGAGCCCTGTGGTTCTCGATTTCCACTTGAAAGCTTTGCCCTTTGGCCAGTAACATGGTATTTAGAACCAAGAAAATGAAAACAGGAATTCGTAATATACCGTACTAATGAAATAATAACGCGTAGTTTCAACCAAATGGTGCTTACCACCAATTTTTTAAACGAATTTAATACTTCCTAAACTCGTAATTTGCGTTCTTGGTAGAATTATACCTAAATTCACCATGCCAAATCAATTTTAAAACCCGAACAACGCCCCATGTCATACACGAAACGCGTATTGATTGCCGAAGATAGCTCGGTAATTCAAAACTTAGCTCGTAAAATATTAGAGTTCCAAAATTACGAGATTACAGCCGTCAAGAATGGCGAACAGGTCCTCCAACTCCTCGAAAAAGAGGGTTTTGATATCATCTTGCTTGATATCAACATGCCAATCATGGATGGAATGGATTGCGCTCGTAAAATTCGGGCCTTAGATGATGCTAAGAAATCTAAAACCCCGATTGTGGCTATTACCGGAAATGCCAAAAACTACACGGACGAAGACTTCAAAGAGGCAGGTTTCAACGATGCCCTCATGAAGCCACTTAACTTTGACCGACTGGTTGAATTAGTGGCTAATCTGACAGAATAAGCCACATGAATGTTACCTTTTTAGGAACAGGCACATCGCAAGGGGTACCCGTTATCGCTTGCGATTGCGCTGTTTGTTGCTCTCTTGATTATCGCGATACCCGCCTGCGTGTTTCTGTCTGGATCGAGATAAATGGTAAATCCTTCGTGATTGATACTGGCCCTGACTTTCGTCAGCAAATGCTTCGTGCCCGGGTCCGGCACCTTGATGCAGTACTTTTTACCCATCAACACAAAGATCATACGGCCGGGCTGGACGACGTCCGGGCCTTTAATTTCTCCCAGCAGAAAGATATGCCGTTGTACGGTCGGCAGGATGTATTAAATCAGATCCGCTCGGAGTTTTCCTACGCATTTACCGAAAAAAGGTATCCGGGCGTGCCGCGCCTGGAACTCCATGCAATCCAGAATAAGCCTTTCGAAATTGAGGACGTTACTTTTACACCCATTGAGGTGATGCACCACAAGCTACCCGTATTTGGTTTTAGGGTAGGAGATTTTACCTACATTACTGATACCAACTACATTTCAGAGAAAGAGCTTGAAAAAATAGAGGGTACCAGGGTGCTGGTGTTGGATGCCCTTCAACGGGAATCTCACATGTCACACTTCACCCTTTCCCAGGCCCTCGACCTGATCGATCGCCTCAATGTACCAAGTACTTACCTTACCCATATCAGTCACAGGATGGGTCTTCATAGTAGCGTCGATAATGAATTGCCTCCTAACGTTCGGCTTGCCCACGACGGTCTCAAAATCTCGTTGTAAATTTGTGAGTAACTTTACCGTTCTGGTAGCTGCCTTTAGGCAGTCTTCCTCCATGTGAAATACCCCAGCAGTGCATCAGAATTACTACTTTCTTCGTCAGCTAGCTCCCCGTCTTTCCGATGAAATGACCGGCAAACACTTTATGGAAGCGTTTAGCCAGGAAAAGGATGAAATCATTCTCGTTTTTGCGGAAGCAAGGGGTAAAAATAATTTTTATAAACCCTTTTTTCTCAAAGCCTCGCTCCGGGCTGATTTTGCCTGCCTGAATTTTCCCGAGGCGTTTGACCGCGCCCGAAAAAATACCGTGGATCTCTTTACTGCCTTGTACGACCAGCTGGTTACTGGCGTCCGGGTTTTTGAAAACGAGCGGGCTTTCGGAATCTTTTTAGAAAACGGGCATGTACTCGTTTTTAAACTATTTGGTAATCGTTCCAATATTATCCAAGTCAACGAAAAAGGGGAAGTCGTCGATCTTTTTAACAAAAAACTAAGAGGGGATCAGTCGATTAAGATTTCGGAACTGGATCGGAAACTGGACCAATCCTACGAAGCGTTTGTTACTAATGAGGCCCGGTTTGAGAGCTTGTTTCCTACCTTCGGCAAGGTAATTAAAGAGTATTTATGGACCGAATTGGAGGGAATAGAAGCGCCGGAAAATCGTTGGAAGGTGGTACAGAAAACACTGTCTCTCTTGGATGAGAAAAGCTTTATGCTGACAAAACTAAACCACGTGCCAATTCTCTCCTTAGTACCCATTGGCGAGATTATGGAATCCTTCGTGGACCCCCTCCTAGCTCTGAATCGGTATTACTATGCCTACGCCCGGCTCAGTACCATTGAGAAAGAAAAGGGAGAATGGCTGAGGATACTACGGAAGCGAACCCAACAAACGGAAAACTACCTGTCAAATTCTTTTCAGAAACTGGTAGAACTCGAAGAGGGGGGCAAAAATGAGGAACTTGGACATATTTTGATGGCTAATCTGCACCAAATTCCGGAACGGGCAGAACGGGTAGAACTCTACGATTTTTACCGTGATCAGTCCATAACGATTAAGCTAAAAAAAGATCATACGCCGCAAAAAAATGCGGAAGTATACTACCGTAAAGCAAAAAATGAGAAAATAGAAGTTGAAAAGATTCAGGAAAGCCTAGCTGCCCGGGAGAAAGATCTGCAACGTCTAAAAGAATTGTATGAAGTAATCGATGGTATTGAAATGCTACGAGAGCTGCGGACTTTTGTAAAAAAGAATGGATTAGTTGCGTCCAAAGCAGGGGTAGATCAGGGGCAGTTATTTCGGAGAATTGAGTACCAGGGGTTTATGATCTTGGTGGGCAGAAACGCCAAAAACAACGACTTACTCACCCAACAATATGCCTTTAAGGAAGATTTGTGGCTGCACGCCCGGGATGTGTCAGGCTCTCACGTGGTGATCAAGTACCAGGCAGGGAAGAAGTTTCCGGTCATGGTAATAGAGCGGGCCGCTCAGTTGGCTGCCTTTTATTCGAAGCGTAAAACGGATAGCCTATGTCCCGTTATCGTCACCCCAAAGAAGTTTGTCCGTAAGCCCAAAGGGTATCCCCAGGGAGCAGTGATGGTAGACAAAGAAGAAGTAGTGATGGTAGAACCGATGGGGGAGTAGGGTTCACTGTTTGGGATTTTTTTGATCTTTTGTAATTTTAAAAGGCTCAATTCCTGCCTCTAATTCCCGGTAGTCATCAAACTGTTTCAACACTTTCTGATTTGATTCACTGAGCTCCATCGTTACTTTCCAGCTCATGGAAGCGGCTAGCTGGTACATCATAAGCTGTATCTGATTGTTAGCAATCCTCGGTAGGTCGCTTTCCATGGCCTTCTCGCTCATGGTTTCCTTGGCTTCGGAAAGAATATTGGTGTAGTCGTCACTTTGGAACCGATTAAGCCAGCCTTGCTCAATATCGTAAAATTTATAATCCGTATCCATCGAAAGTATCTCTGGACTAGGGAAGTACTCAACCACAATTTTACGTTCGATGCCTTCTACCCGGAAGCGCACCTTGGCAAAGTCAAAGCCAATAAGTACTTTGGCCTTCGCAATAACCAAAGCTTTCTTTTTATCTTTGAAAATATTCCAAAATTCCTTATCGTGTTGATAGTGGTAGATCTCGGTAAAGTACCCTTCTGCCATGACTACCTTAAAAACCTTTTCAATCCGATCGAGCAGGACACTGGCCTCCTTGGTTGGTTCTGACTTGGGACGGCCTTTGCCTACCCAAAAATAAAAGACTCCTATTCCAAAACCGGCACCGACTAGTAATGAAATCAGGAAAAAAAGGAAGGTAGTAAAATTCATGATGTTGTATTTTTGTCTGCTGACTAAAATTCTAACAAAAAGAGCACAAACCCAAACGTGACTGAAAAATGCCTTATTGTGGTAGCAGGCCCAACTGCCGTTGGGAAAACGGAGCTTTGTCTCAGGCTTGCGAAAGAGTTGAATACGGAAATTATCTCGGCTGATTCCCGGCAATTTTATCGTGAACTTACTATTGGTACTGCCAAGCCTACCTCCGAAGAGCTAAACCAGGTACCGCACCATTTTATTAATTCACATTCGATTGCGGAGGAGTATAGTGCCGGTGATTTTGAACGCGATACCTTGAAGCTGCTCGATACTTTATTTCAAAATAAAGATTGCGTCATCCTGACAGGAGGTTCGGGGTTGTATATCAAAGCAGTCTGTGAAGGGTTAGATAATCTGCCCAGTCCTCAACCCGGCCTCCGTGATGAGCTGATGCGAAAACTTAGAGAAGATGGGTTGGAGTTTTTACAAAATGAGGTGTTGCACATTGATCCGGTTTTTTCGGCTACGGCGGAGTTTACTAATCCCCAGAGAGTGGTAAGGGCACTGGAAGTTTTTCACTCCTCTGGCCGCACTATTTCCTCTTTTTACCTTAACAATAAGCCAAGACGGCCCTTTAAGCAAATACTAATTGCCCTTGATCGTGATCGGGTTGAGTTATATCAGCGCATCGAAGAGCGTATGGATCAGATGCTATTCGCCGGGCTTATTGAAGAAGCCCTTGGGGTTATGGAGTACCGAAATCATAATGCCTTAAAGACGGTTGGGTACAAGGAGGTATACGGCTACCTCGATGGAGACTACGACTCGCAAGAGATGGTGAGGCTATTGAAACAGAATTCCAGACGATACGCCAAACGACAATTAACCTGGTTCAAACATCAGGGAGATTTCGCTTGGTTTGGTGCGGCTGACTATGATGAAATTCTAAACTTGGTCATAGACCAAATGACTTGATGGGTGATACAACGAAAACCGCCTGAAATACTAGTAATAGATTTCAGGCGGTTTTGTATCAGGTGGTGGTATTCTACGCCTCACTTTCCATTTCGCGGTAGGCTAAAATACCTCCGAGAACATTGCGAACGTTCGAAAACCCGTTGGCTTGTAAGAATTTTTGAGCGTTACCACTCCGGGCGCCCGAACGGCAATGAATTACAATTTCCTCATCTTTCAAGGCTTCCAGCTCATCCAGGTAGTCAGGAAAATCACCCAGTGGAATTAGCTTTGCTCCAAGGTTATCGGCCTCGTATTCGTGTTCTTCCCGAACGTCGATAAAGTTAAATTTCTCGCCGTTTTCAAGGCGTTCTTTAAGTTCTTGTGCTGTTATATCCATGAATCAGAAGAGATTTGAATTATTTTTTGATTACTATTTTTTGGGTAGTCACCCTTACCCCATCTGTTAATCGCAACACATATACTCCTTCGGAAAGTTCAGCCAGGGAGGTTTCTCGTTGGGTACCAGATGGGTATTCCGTTCTTACTTTGGTACCTTGCAGGGTGAAAATGTCGATTTGCTTCAGCGACTCATTGCTCCACCGAATCAGTCCATTCGTGGGATTTGGATAAACAAAGGTCGATGATGTAAGGGCCGGTTCTTCGCCGGTAATGATACTACTTGCTTTGCCACCAAAAAAGGGACGTATCATCACGCTACCTTTGATTTCGGTATTCTTAACCCACTCTTGCGAAAGGTTGGAGAAAAGCTGTGTACTTCCGAGTTCTGAGTTTCGGTCAAGCCCTACCGAAAGCGCATCTTGACTAATTTGGAGCCAGCCTACATAAAAGGTATCGCTCACAGCTACGCCATTGTCAAATACATACTCCACAAAACCATTACGGTCAGCGGCGTAATTAAGTGGTACCGATTTCTGGTAAATAACCCGGTCAGGCTTACCCGAAAGATTACTCCATACCTGAATCGTGAATCCCTGACCAGAAAGGTCTTTTCGGAAAGGCACGATGGCCATTCGGACTCCGCCCAGAGTATCCCGAACCTGGGTAGTAAACCGAACGGCGGTTCGGCCGAGTCGTTGGTTCATTCTTACGCCAAACTCAGCCCCGCCGTCATCATAAGCGTAATAATCGGACAAGTCTGTGTAGGCACTGATCGTATCGTTCCGCCTTAGATTAACGGTAGGAATCGTAGGGTTCTGATCATCAGTCGTTAGTAAATCGAATTTATACTTGAGCCGCATTCGGGAACCAGTATCAGGCTTGGTAATTGGTCTGATCTTAATACTTTTTGGTTGAGTATTCTGAGCCTGAATAAAAGCAGAAACGGGCTCTTGGAAGCGTTGTACCTCTTTTCGGCCTAGCTCATCGTAAATAGTAAAAGTAAAGGACGTGAAGTTAAAGTTATTGAATAAATTGACGATGTCAGTACGCACCGAATCGGCAGTTTCGAGTTCTGGACGGGCAAAATAATGCTTGAATGGCATGGCCGTATACCTTTTAAGTAACGAAGTTAATGGTTTCCTAACGGCGATATCTTTGATAAAACGATCGGTCAATAAACGCTTTTTGTTTAGGTAAATGTAGTCGAGATGCCATGTGTCAAAGGCTCCGGAAAGTCGGCCAAAAGCGCGAAAGCGGAATTGAAAATTAGCGTGTAAAAAGGCAGGATTTGTAATTTTAATAAATGACTGCTGGAAATTGGCAGAAAACTCACTTCCTCCTTTTTTCCAAACCGTTATCCAGTCACCAAGTTGATTAAGAAATTCTAGCCGGAAGGTATCAGAGCCATCGGGTAGCTCGCCCAAACCTCTGGCTTGCCAATAGTAGCTCAGATAAATGGAATCTGTGGCAACAAGCCCCGTCAGATTGATGGGTTGTGAGGTAAGTGTATCGGAGTCGCCTTGGGCTTGTTCGTTCGTAAAATTGTAGGGTACTCCCTTTGAATTCAAGCCATCGAAGGTTGCAACATTAATGGAGGGCTGCTTAGTAGTGAGGGTGTTGTTGATGTAAACACCGCTACCCGGCACCCAAAGCGCATTGTCGGGATGAAGAGTAGCGGTTGAGAAATCGTCAAAGAAAGGTAGATTAAGGACAGCAACTCTCGCTGATTTTGTTGGAGAAGTTATTCCCTTGTTATCCAGGATACCCAAGGGCGTAACTTCCAACTGGGCAAATAGGGTAGTGGTAAAAACCATACCTAAAAACATACCCAAAAGGAGCCCTTTACCTGTAAAGCGGATCAAGCCATTAGATTTCTTGTCGTTCTTCATTCGTATCAGAAGGCAATTCTTCTTGCGGGTTTACAACCCATAGGTCAATTACGTCCCCAATGCGTGTTTTATTGCCTGAATCAGGATTTTGTCTTACAACCGTGCCCGGTGCGGCGCCTTCCTGATCTACTACCATAATCTGGCCAACTTTTAAACCAGCACCCATAATTTGGAATTTCGCTTCTTCGATCGACATACCAATAAGGTTAGGCATGTTGAAGGTAGTAGTACCTAATCCATCGCCAATTTCCAGATCAATTTTTGATCCTTTGGGAATTTGTTGGCCCGGTAATATTTCAGAGCCCTGGTACAGCTGCTTTAATACGGCTCCTTGGGCCAAATCTGGAATGTATTTTAAAGTGCCTAATTCAAGCCCAACACTTTTCAAACGCATCTGAGCACTGCGTTGTGTCATGTCAGTAAGCTGAGGCATCTTCACCAACGGAGCAGTTTGGTACACTACAGTAACGTAAATTTTACGTCCTTCCTTGACCTTGGATCCTGCCTGAGGGTACTGCGAAATGATGGTCAGTGGGGGGACATTTGCTACGAAAGTACAGTCGCTTACCTCGTAACGTAAATCGCGTGAATCAAGGAAATCTTCCAATTCTTCGACATTCATATTTTTAAGATCCGGTACCGTAATCGCTTCACCATGATTGGTGCGCATAGGAAGGTAGAGGAAGAAAAAACTCAGGAACATGACGGCAACAATCGAAAGAATGATACCGATATGAATTAAGAGGTCCTTCCGGGAATTCGTACTTATTTTATCCATGGGCTTACAAGAGTATTTCGTTTCTGAACGGTAAAAGTAGGAGGATTTTTTAACCTCACCAATAATCTTGGCCGGTTAACGTCCCATCATACGTTGAACGTATTTTCCAAGAATATCAAATTCGAGATTTACTACGTCGCCTGCTTTTAGTTGGTGGAAGTTTGTGTGCTCATAGGTATACGGAATGATCGTCACCCTAAATGAGCCAACTTTTGAATTAAATACCGTCAGACTCACACCATTGATTGAAACGGAGCCTTTTTCAACGGTAATGTTTCTCAACGCAGGGTCGTATTCAAAATCGTACAGCCAACTTCCGTCCCGTTCTTCAACATGTGCACAAACTCCCGTTTGGTCTACGTGCCCTTGCACAATGTGTCCATCAAATCGACCATTGGCGGGCATACATCGTTCGAGATTTACCTTACTCCCTTCTTGCCACTTTCCCAGATTAGTCTTTAATAATGTCTCTTCTACGGCCGTCACAAAATAAGAGTCTTCTTCCAGGGCCGTTACGGTTAGGCACACGCCGTTGTGGCTGATGCTTTGGTCTACTTTCAACTCTGAGGTAAGAGTAGTGCTTACCTGAAATGTAACATTTGCTCCTTCCTGCTTTACGTCAACTATATGGCCAAGCTTTTCAATGATGCCGGTAAACATACGGGGATTTTTAAGTTATGATAAGTCATCTCTGATTTAACTGTGTTATTTTTTTTTCGTTCCAAAGTCATCCAAACTTTATTTGGTATTCATTCGATAACATCGGATTTTTGCCGGACTAAACCTAATTAACCATGTTTCGAAATAAAATTGTTCGGTGGAGTACGATTGCCATGCTCATCGCCATTTTGGCCTACTTTTTCATTGAGACTTTTCAAACTGCCCCTGCGGCGGAAGAGTCAATAGTAATGGAAAAGATAGCTGATGAAGAGTATGCTGCCCAGATGAAAGAGCAACGGGAGGAAAAGGAAGTTTTTTTTCGTACTTCACCAGAGTCGCCCATTGAAAATAAAGCAAATTTTACGGGGCTTACCTATTTTACCCCAGATCAGAACTTTCGGGTACTAGCCAATCTCACGCCCTACGATGGAGAGGAAAAGGAGCTAAAAATCGCCTACACAGACAGTACCACTGATACCTACGAGCGATTATACTACGCCGACTTTACTATTAGTGGGGTTGGTCAGCGCCTACTACTTTTAAAAAATGAAGGAACAATCTCTGTTCTCTTTCGCGATCAGACCAGCGGTTTGCTATCTTACGGTGGCGGGCGCTACATTGATATTGCCCTGGATGATGTGCGAGGTAATACGCTCATTATAGATTTTAATAAATCATACAGCCCTTATTGTGCCTATTCACCCGGATATGCCTGCCCGTTGCCCCCGGCAGAAAATACCATGACGGTAGCAATAGAGGCAGGTGAAAAATATGAAGAAGAAAAGCGTTAATTTTGGAGATTGATCTTTTCATTTAAGAGTGCTTTTGTTCCATTTGATATAACTCAGGATTATTTAATACCATTTCATGAAGATTTCATATAAGTGGCTGAAAGAGTTGGTAGATATAGTAGAGAGTCCAGAAGAAATCGGGGCCTTACTAACCTCTACTGGCCTTGAAGTTGAAGGCATAGAAGAAGTAGAAACTATAAAGGGTGGATTGCGGGGAGTTGTGATCGGGGAAGTACTGACGTGCGAAAAACACCCAGATGCGGATAAACTTAGCGTTACGATGGTTGATATAGGTGGTGAGCATACACTCTCTATTGTTTGCGGAGCTCCCAACGTGGCCGCTGGTCAGAAAGTTATCGTCGCTACGGTAGGTGCTACTTTATACCCAACGGGTAGTGAAGAACCTCTGGTCATGCGAAAAGCAAAAATAAGGGGTGCGGTGTCAGAAGGAATGATCTGTGCGGAGGATGAGCTAGGCATGGGTATATCTCATGCGGGTATTTTGGTGTTATCCGTCGATCTACCTAACGGAACGCCAGCTGCCGACTACTTCGGCATGGAGTCTGACTTTGTGTTTGAAATAGGACTTACACCCAACCGGGCCGATGGGGCTTCCCACTACGGGGTAGCCCGGGACTTGAAAGCGGTATTGAATCGGGAGATTAAGCTTCCTTCTATTGAGGAGTTCAAGGTTGAATCTCAGGATCTGCCCATCACGGTTAGTGTAGAAAACTTTGAAGCATCACCACGCTATTGCGGTCTTTCGCTGACAAACCTCACCGTCGGGGAATCACCAACGTGGCTTAAAAATAAACTGGAAGCGATTGGGGTCCGGCCGATTAATAACGTGGTTGATATCACTAACTATATTTGCCACGAATTGGGTCAACCGTTACACGCATTTGATGCTGAAAAAGTAATCGGGAATCAGATTTTTGTCAAAACACTTCCGGAAGGGACCGAATTTACTACGCTCGACGAGCAGAAAAGAAATCTGGCGGACGTCGATCTAATGATTTGTAATGCCGAAGAACCCATGTGTATTGCGGGAGTGTTTGGTGGAATGAAATCAGGAGTAACAACTTCCACAACCTCCATATTTCTGGAATCGGCCTATTTCTCACCAGCCTGGGTACGCAGAACGGCTCAAAACCATACCCTCAAAACAGATGCATCATTCCGTTATGAGCGAGGCACTGACCCCAATATGCCTTTGTATGCCCTAAAACGGGCGGCGCTACTCTTAAAGGAAGTAGCTGGTGGCGTAGTTTCGTCAGAAGTAACAGACCTTTATCCTGAGCCCGTTCAGGACTTCAAAGTACCGGTGAAGTACCGAAATATTGACCGACTGATTGGGAAGTCCTTGGACCGTACCTTGATTACTAGTATTCTGGAAAGTCTGGACGTAAAAGTAAAGAATCCGGATAAAGAAGGTTTCCTGGCCGAAGTACCTCCCTACCGGGTAGACGTACAGCGGGAAGCCGACGTGGTGGAGGAGATTCTCCGTATTTATGGATTCGACAACGTAGAACTTTCGGATTCTATGAGCTCGGATTTTCTCTCGGATTTTCCGCTGAATGATCCAGAAAAGCTTCGATTACGGTGTTCGGAACTACTGGCATCCAATGGTTTTAATGAGATCATAAACAACTCACTAACAAAGCCCGCCGGGCAGGCTTTATTGGCTGAAGAACTGTTCGGAGAACCCGTACCAATTTTAAATTACCTAAGTGAAGAGCTTTCGGAAATGCGCCAGACCATGTTATTTAGTGGCTTGGAAACAATGGCTTATAATGTAAACCGGAGACAAAGTGATTTGAAACTCTTTGAATTTGGAAAAACCTATCATAAACTGTCGAATAAGTACACCGAAAAAGGTCATTTATGTCTTTTCATGGCTGGTGATTTGAATTCGGAAAGTTGGCTGGGAAATGGTGGTGCTGTTCAGTTTCATGACCTAGCCGCCGCAGTGAACAAGGTATTGGCTGCAATGCGGATCCAAAAGGTTGAAACTAATGTTACAAGTTCGAAAATATTTCAGTCAGGCGTTGAGCTGACGCTTAACAAGAAGGCAATCGTTAGCTTTGGGCAGATACAGCCTACCCTAGCCAAAAAAGCAGGGCTTAAAATTGCCGTTTGGTTTGCGGATTTCGATTGGGACTACCTGATAAAGCAGTATAGTTCGGTTGTTCAGTTTCAGGAGGTGCCTCGTTTTCCAGAAGTACGACGTGATCTGTCATTGGTTCTTGATAAAACCGTTACCTTCGATCAGCTAAAACAAATAGCGTATCGAACCGAAAGGCAACTATTAAAGGATGTGAACGTTTTTGATGTGTACGAGGGAGAATCCCTGCAAGGAAAGAAAGCCTACGCATTAAGTTTTATGCTTCAAGATCTACAGCAAACACTTACTGATAAAGTGATTGATAAAACCATGCAACGTTTGATGACTTCATTTGAAAAGGAATTAGGAGCAGTTATTCGTAAGTAATCTAATGGCCGTTAATCCCTCCAATACTCTTACTAAAAAGCTTGGTGAAGTCAGCGAAAAGCTCAAGCACTTTATTGCGTTAAAGAAGAAGCAGGAATGGGACTTATTGAAGTTAGAGCTAGAGAATGCTCAGCTTCGGGCCTCTAACAAAGAGTTAACCGAAGAATTGAAAGAAATCCATAAAAAACACAGTTCGTTGCAAAAAGATTTTAATAAATCTAAAAATTTCGCTAAGATTGTTACTAATAAGCTGACACCAATGGACGGTTTAGCCGAACTGAAAGAATCAGTTGAACGATATATAAGAGAGATAGATAAGTGCATAGGAATACTTGAAGACACTTTATGATGGATAATAGTAGGCCTAAACCTTATGCAACCGTATTTATCAAAATCCTCGACAAAGGCTTCAATATAAGTGTGCCAGCCGAGCATGAGGTTTTTTATAGGGATGCCTATGAGGTTTTTTTGCACAAGATAAAGATACATGAAGCAAAAGGATACAGCCAATTAGAAGGTATTGCATTGACGTCGATAGACTGCCTTGTGGCCCTCCAAAAATCTCAGGATCAGCTCAATAAGTTATTGTCTGCGCTTGAAGATCAGGTTGACGAATTAGATTCCACCATTATGGATGCCTTGTGATTTTATTTAAATACACTCACTACCCACTCGTTTCAGCCCTACAGTTCCGCATGAAATCGCCTGTTTAACCTCAGCGTTAAAATCATATTTAACAGGGATCCATTATGCAAGACTTTTTCATATTACTATTGACCGATGCCATAGCTTTGGTGGCTGGCATTGTTTTCGGGAAAATGATTTTTCAAAAATCATTTAAGAAAGCAGAGGATGATGCATATTCTCGAGCCTCCGAAATTATTCGGAACGCCGAGGTAAGCGCAGAAAGCATCAAAAAAGACCGTATCCTTGAAGCGAAAGAGAAGTACTTACGCTTGAAGAGTGAGTTTGAGGAAGATTCTAATAAGAAACGTAATATCCTTCAAACAAATGAGCAGAAGCTTAAACAGCGCGAGCAGCATATTTCCCAGATGATGGAGCAAAACAAGCGCCGGGAAAACGAACTAGAATCTCTTAAAGGTAACCTTACCCAACAAACGGAAATTGCTGCAAAACGCCGGGAAGAAGCAGAAAAGATGCTTCAACAACAAGTAACCCAGCTTGAAAAAATTGCTAATCTAACGGCAGATGAGGCCCGTGAACAACTTGTGGATGCCCTGAAAGCCGAAGCAGAGTCGAAGGCTGCTTCATACATCAAAAGTGTAATGGAAGAGTCACGGCTGACGGCTACCAAGGAAGCAAAGAAGATTGTGATCGATACCATTCAGCGTACTGCGGCTGAGCATGCCATTGAAAACTGTGTCTCGGTATTCAACATTGAAAATGACGATATAAAGGGAAAAATCATCGGTCGTGAAGGGCGTAACATCAGAGCACTGGAAGCAGCTACCGGAGTTGAAATCATCGTTGATGATACTCCTGAGGCAATTGTAATTTCAGGCTTTGACCCCGTTCGCCGGGAAATTGCCCGCTTATCACTCCATCGACTCGTCCAGGACGGCCGTATTCACCCAGCTCGTATTGAAGAAGTAGTTACCAAGACTCGCAAAAATATCGAAGACGAAATTATTGAGATAGGAGAGCGTACCGTTATTGATCTTGGAGTACATGGTCTGCACCCAGAGTTAGTCAAGATGATCGGGCGGATGCGTTTCCGGTCTTCGTACGGTCAAAACTTATTACAACACTCGCGTGAAGTGGCCAAGCTCTGCGCAACTATGGCTTCGGAGCTGGGGCTGAATGCCAAGTTAGCCAAACGCGCCGGGCTTCTTCATGATATTGGTAAAGTATGGCACGAAGAATCAGAAATGCCCCACGCATTATTGGGCATGGAGTTGGCGAAGAAATACAAGGAAAATCCGGAAGTATGTAATGCTATTGGTGCTCACCACGATGAAATTGAAAAAACAAGCATAATATCTCCGATTATTCAAGTTTGTGATGCTATCTCAGGTTCTCGTCCCGGGGCACGGCGTGAAATGATGGAATCGTACATTAAACGTCTTCGCGATCTTGAAAGTCTGGCAACTTCTTTTGAGGGGGTAGATAAGTGTTATGCTATTCAGGCTGGCCGTGAGATCAGAGTTATCGTCGATGCGGAGAACGTTTCTGACGACAAAGCAAGTATGCTATCTTTCGATATTTCTCAGAAAATCGAGAAAGAAATGCAGTACCCAGGTCAAATCAAAATTACAGTTATACGAGAAATGCGTTCCGTTGCTTACGCTCGATGATAATAAATACTACTCCTGAGAAAACCTATGACCTTTTGCCGGTCATAGGTTTTTTTGATTTTATTGGGTAGGTAAATCGGCTAAGGGTTGAACGAATCCAAATAGCCGTATAACTTTGTGCTCTGAAAAAACAATGTGATGTCAACTACTTCTAGTGTAATTCTTATTACCGGTGCCTCTTCGGGTATCGGCAGAAGTGTGGCCGAGTATCTCTCAGAGCGAGGTTATCGGGTTTTTGGTGCTAGTAGGAGCCAGCCTGAAAACACAAACTTTGAGTGGTTGGCGATGGATGTTACCAGTGAAGAATCGGTACAGGAAGCAATCAGGAAATTACTCTCCAAAACCGGACGGATCGATGTGGTTATTAATAATGCGGGTTTAGGTATTGTAGGGCCATTGGAAGAAACCACGGATGAGTTGATTTATAAGGTCTTTAATACCAACGTGATGGGGGTACTACGGGTGTGCCGCTGTCTCATTCCGGTATTCCGGGATCAAAAAATGGGGTTGATCATTAATGTGAGCTCGATTGCAGCCGAAATGGGCCTTCCTTTTCGGGGAATTTACAGTGCAAGTAAAGCTTCACTAGAAATTCTTACCGAATCCCTCAGTATGGAGCTCAAAGAGTTCAATATTAAAGTATGTAGTGTATTGCCCGGTGATGTAGCCACCAGTATCAATCAAAATCGATTGGTAGTGAGCTTGAAGAAAGAGTCGGTGTACACAAACACTTTTTCGAAGGTTCACAAACAAATCAACGATGAAGTGAACCAAGCACCCAAGCCTATCACTATTGCCCGAGTAGTGGCTAAAATTATTGAAGACCCCAATCCCCGACTGCACTACGCTGTTGGCCCATTTCTACAAAAGGCTGCTATTTGGCTGCGCATATTACTTCCCCAGCGGATGTTTGAACGACTACTCATAAAGTTTTATGGCTTGTAGTTTCAAACCATTTTATAGACTGCGTTGTTAGGCTAAGGTAACATCTAGCTTCATTTACCAATCCTACATGAACTACGCCGATTTAAATTCCAAACAACTACTCAAAATTCATACATTGAGCGAATTGAAAGCCGTAGGCTACCGCTCACAGACCATCAAGCAAGAACTTCGGACTAATCTCATTGAAAAAATCAGAAACAAGGAAGAGGTATTTCCCGGTATCCTGGGGTACGAAGATACCGTCTTGCCCGACGTAGAAAGAGCAATTCTTTCGATGCATAATATCAATCTCCTCGGACTACGTGGACAAGCCAAAACCCGGATTGCCCGGATGATGGTTAATCTGCTGGATGAGTATATTCCTTTTGTGGCAGGTACAGACCTTAACGATGATCCATTGGAGCCACTTTCGAGGGTAGCGAAGGACATTATTGCTGAAAAGGGTGACGATACTCCAATTGCCTGGATGCACCGTTCAGAGCGCTACACTGAAAAGTTAGCTACTCCTGATGTTTCCGTGGCAGATCTTATTGGGGATGTTGATCCGATTAAAGCAGCTACTCTGAGGTTACCTTATTCCGATGAGCGCGTGATCCACTTCGGACTGATTCCTCGTTCGCACCGTGGTATTTTTGTTATCAACGAGCTTCCCGATCTTCAAGCTAGAATTCAGGTAGCACTTTTTAATATTTTGCAAGAAGGGGATATTCAAATACGAGGCTTTAAGCTACGCTTGCCCTTAGATATTCAATTTGTATTTACCGCAAATCCAGAGGATTATACGAACCGTGGAAGTATTGTTACCCCGTTGAAAGATCGGATCGACAGCCAGATTGTAACGCACTACCCAAAGACGCTTGAAATTGGACAGAAAATCACTGAACAGGAAGCGGTTATTAAACCTGAGCAAAAAGGATTAGTTCGTGTCAATAATCTGATCAAGGTTCTGATCGAACAGATTGCATTTGAAGCCCGCGAGAGTGAATACGTAGATAGCAAAAGTGGAGTTTCGGCCAGGATGACTATCTCGGCTTTTGAAAGCCTGCTTAGTGCGGCGGAGCGGCGTGCACTAATTAATAGCGAAAAAGCTACCCACGTTCGTATCTCGGACCTTTATGGAGTTGTTCCGGCTATCTGTGGTAAGGTAGAGCTCGTATATGAAGGAGAAGTAGAAGGTCCGGTGATTGTAGCTCAGAACCTGATCGGAAAAGCTATTCGGACTCAATTTCTTAATTTCTTCCCTAATCCTGAAAAAGCAAAGAAAGCAAAGAAGAATCCATTTGCCAAAGTCGTAGAGTGGTTTGCGGCGAATAATGAAATGGACCTGATGAGCGATATGACGAATCGTGAATACGAAGCCAGATTAAAGACAATTGATGGTCTTGATGATATCGTGGAAGAGTTCACTGAGCGCCTTTCGAAAGAAGAAAAACTATTCATGATGGAGTTTGCCCTGCACGGTATGGCCGAGTACTCCTTGATTGGTAAGCAAGCACTTGATAAGGGTACCCATTTCAAAGATCTGGTGAGCAGTATGTTCTCGGGGCCCGGAGAAGGTGATGACGATGATCCGAATTATGGGTTTGATTTTGATGATGACGACGACGACGATGATAATGACGATAGTCCGTTATGATCGAGGATAACCTTCAAAACCTAGTATTTATTAACGACGAATGCCCCTTCAAAACTGAGGGGGCATTCGTCGTTAGTATAGATAACTAAAAACAAGATAATACTTGATGATCAAGGCTTTCCGTTACTTTCGACATTTGGTTCACTTGTGTCCACCAATACTTCGGGGTCACCATGAACCTTGATTTTAATTTTCTTCTCCAAATCCTCCATAAGTTCGGGATTGTCCTTGATCAAGGCCTTAACAGCATCCCGGCCTTGTCCGAGTCTGTTTCCGTCGTAGCTAAACCATGATCCGGCTTTCTTAACAATATCAAGCTCTACCGCTAGGTCGATTATTTCCCCTGCCTTAGAAATTCCTTCTCCGTACATAATATCAAATTCAACGACCTTAAAAGGAGGTGCAAGTTTGTTCTTCACAACCTTCACACGGGTACGGTTACCGAGGATGTTATCAGCGCTTTCTTTGATTTGTCCAACTCGACGGATGTCCAAACGAACCGAAGCGTAGTACTTTAATGCGTTACCTCCGGTGGTGGTTTCGGGGTTTCCAAACACCACACCGATTTTCTCACGCAGCTGGTTAATGAAGATACAGCAGCAACCAGTTTTATTTATAACCCCGGTTAGTTTCCTTAGCGCTTGCGACATTAATCGGGCTTGCAAGCCCATTTTGCTGTCTCCCATTTCACCTTCAAGTTCCGCACGAGGTACGAGTGCAGCCACGGAGTCAATAACGAGTATATCAATGGCTCCACTGCTGATCAGGTGTTCGGCAATTTCGAGCGCTTGCTCACCGCTGTCTGGTTGAGAAATCAATAAATTTTTTGTGTCAATACCTAGTTTCTCTGCGTAAGAGCGATCAAAAGCATGCTCTGCGTCAACGATTGCTGCCAGGCCGCCTTTCTTTTGTGCTTCGGCGATACAGTGCATGGCGAGGGTTGTCTTACCAGATGATTCTGGACCGTATATTTCTACGACTCTTCCGCGGGGTACACCCCCAATGCCAAGTGCAAGGTCTAGCCCGAGTGAGCCGGTGGAAATAGTGGGGATATCCAGTACTTTGCTATCGCTAAGACGCATTACTGTACCCTTTCCGTACGTTTTATCTAGTTTTTCGAGTGTAGTTTGCAGTGCTTTTAACTTGCTGTCTGCATCTGATTGTGCCATAAAGGAAGTTTGAAAAGTGTTATTTTATACGATCAAAAACTGGTCAAAGATGCCAAATAACCAGCCCGGAATTTATCATACTAGTATGTTGTAAATATATGTTTAAATTTTGACATAGGCAATCAATTCTTGTATTATAGTGTCTGTTTTTTGAGGTAGAAAAGCCCAGTTAGGGACAAGGGTATCAAGAATAGATAAAAAGGATAAAAGCTAGTAGAACAACTTGGGATATTAGCAGTACTAAATGCCTGATTATAATAAAGTAAGGCAAATCGTAGCGTAATCTACAAAAGAATTCAGGATCTTAGAATAGTATGGTCCGAAATATGAACCCATTTTTTTTAAAAACTGACCCTGCTCATCTTTTAGGAAGGGTACCTCCTGTACTTTTGCTGAAAATTAGTAGTAGTCAAAAATTGTCTTTTTTATGGAAATCTTACTTTTTTTCGTTGCCCATTGGTACCTGTCACTCTTAATGCAAACCTTCTTTTCGCATCGTTACGCAGCCCATAAAATGTTCACGATGAGCCCTGCCTGGGAAAAAGTATTCTATACCCTTACTTAGATTTTTCAAGGCTCATCTTTTCTAAGTCCTTATGCCTACGGGGTTATGCACCGGTTGCATCATGCCCATGCTGATACCGAAAATGACCCTCATTCTCCGGGTTATTCTAAAAGCGTATTTGATATGATGTGGAAGACCAAGGATTACTATAATAACATCTTGAATCACCGGGATTCTATTGAACCAAAATTTAAGAAAGGAGTACCATACTGGGGATTCATCGAGAAAATAGGCAATTCTTGGATTTCTCGTCTTGGTTGGGGAGTGCTTTATACTTTATTCTACATTCAATTTGCCACTACTGGCTGGGAGTTTCTCCTTCTTCCGATTCACTACCTGATGGGACCTGTACACGGGGTGATTATCAATTGGTACGCTCACCGTTATGGGTACGTTAATTTCAAGGTGGATGATACTGCCAAAAACTTATTACCCTTTGATTTCCTAATGATGGGAGAGTCGTACCACAATAACCATCATAAGTACGGTGGCCGGGCAAATTTTGGTATCAAATGGCATGAGTTTGACCCTACGTATCCCCTGATTAAACTACTCAATGCCATCAAGGTAATCAGGTTAAAGCCCAATAATGATCTTAACTACATGGGGTAGCGGGGAGAAACTAAAAATAAGTATCAAATGGGCCCGATCTTTTACGATTTGGCCCATTTGATTTTGGGTGATGGTTAGATTGAAATTACTTTTGCGTAATGATGCGCCTGGGTGATTGAAAAATCTACCGCAGTCGTTGTCAATTTGTAATTTAATGACACCGTATGTTGTATAAGATTATTGTCGGGTTGGCAGCGCTTCTTTTGATTTTGGGTATTTATAATCGTGAGTTGCTAAGCTATGGCTGGATGCAGGCCAAAGGACAAATGAGTATCCTAATGAATGTGCAACCTGTGGATGAAGTTTTGGCTGATTCTGCTTTCCCAGATTCACTCAAAAAACAGATTTTACTGATTCAGGAAATTAAAAAGTTTGGGGTTGATTCACTCGGGCTCAACCCATCGGATAACTATACAACTTTTTACGATCAGCATGGTAAGCCAATTTTGTGGGTATTGACTGCCTCCGAAAAGTATAATTTAAAAGCCGTTGAATGGTCTTTCCCGATCATTGGAACTTTTGCCTACAAAGGATATTTTGATTCTACCCGAGCGATCCGGGAGGAATTAGTTTTCAAAAATCAAGGATTTGACACCAATATCGGGGAGGTTTCGGCTTGGTCTACCTTGGGGTATTTAAAAGATCCAATCCTTTCCAGTATGCTATGCCGGTCGGAGGGGAGTCTTGCCAGTCTTATACTGCATGAATTGACCCACGGAACCCTCTTCGTAAAGAATAACCTGGAACTCAATGAAAATTTGGCCAGTTTCGTAGGAGATGTAGGAGCACTACGATTTTTGCAATATAAATACGGTCCTGATTCGGAGGAATTGAACAAATACGAATTCTCCAAACGATACAACGAGGCTTATTCAAATCACGTCCTGAGAGGTGCCCAAAAGCTTGATAGCTTGTATACTACCTTCGAGACTTCCCAACCAGATTCTAGGAAGGACTTTCTCAAAACTGAGATGATCAGACAAATTGTCGCAACGACTGATACACTACTTGGAGGAAAGCTGACGTTCAGTAAGAAAAGAACAGTAGACGAAACTAAACTTCCAAATAATGCGTATTTTATAGGGTATAAGACGTATAAATCGAAGCAAAATAGCTTCCGAAAAGAGTTCAATGAGAACTTTAACGCTGATTTTAAAAAATACCTACACTACTTAAAGGAAAAATATCCTTCACTATGAACACAGTACATTACTACTTGAAAAAATATTACAAGCTACTTTCCTTAGCCGGGATTGTGCTACTTGTGATGCTTGCTTTCAAAAGTAAAGATAACTACCGGGAAGTTTCGAATACTAGTTTTGGGGCAGGAGAAAAACTCGGGTACAGGGTTCACTATGGATTTATTAATGCGGCAGAGGCTGAGATAGAAGTTGGACGGGCCATTGTGAAAATCAATAACCGTCCTTGCTACAAGGTAAATGTTTCGGGTAAAACCGTTGGTGCGTTTGATTTGGTATCCCGCGTTCGGGATACATGGAGATCCTACATTGATACTTCGGCTATTTTACCCCAAATGTTTTATCAGCACATAGAAGAAAACAAATACCGGAAAGAAGAAACGGTGACCTTTAACCATGGCAGCGATGTGGCATACGCCGAGAAAAAAGGAGAAAAAAAATTCTTTAAGGTACCCAACAATATCCATGATGTGATTAGTGGATATTATTTCTTGCGAACTCTGAATTTTGATAATATAAAGATAGGAGAGGTAGTAGAAGTACCTACTTTTTTTTCCGGTGAAGTATATCCTATGCGGGTAAAGTACGGTGGGAAGGGGGTGGTGAAAACCAGATTCGGTAAAATAAATGTGATTAAATTGAATCCGATATTACCCGAGAATAAGCTTTTTAAAGGGGAGAACTCTATTCGTATATGGGTATCCGATGATGAGAATAAGGTGCCCGTAAAAGTTGAAGTAGATCTCTGGATTGGGGCCATCGAGATGGACCTCCAAACCTACAAAGGATTGCGCCAGCCCTTTAAGTGGTTGTAAGCCATCGTTTCCTCCACTCTTGAAGCTGCCTGAATGGAAAGGGTAGCTTATTTTTTTTTATTGTGATGTACTCGTGTCTCTTGGCCCCAAAACTTTCGTAGAAGCTCGCAATGGAGTCTATATCCGGACTTTCAAAGTCGAAGGTCCCCGTTAGATCCATAGATTGTAAGTAACTATCGAGCAGGTAGGTCCGGGCGTTGCCCTTTCGGCCGGTTAAATCCGCCGCATTAAACAAGTAGATAGTTCGGTCTAGGTATTTAAAAAACAGGCATCCTGCGTGAATAGTGTTCTGACGAACGGCATATTGTAGTTTCAGGTACCCTTTTTTCTTTCCCTCCAAAAATAACCGGTGCAACTGAGCATGGGCATCCTTGTTTACCCCGCCGTGAATACTCTGCTCATGATTTTTTTGAAATAGAGTAAGTAAAGGCTCTATTTCCACAGAGTCTTTGATCTCCCAGTCCCAACCAAACGATCTTTTTAAATTTAATAGCCTGTCCTTGCTATAATTACTGCGGATTGTATTTTTATTGCTTTTTACGCCCAGATAATGTGTAGCCTGAATATCAAAAGATAGGTCGGTCGATTCACTAAGTAAAGGATGCACTAGCGAGAAGCATTCTGGATGAAAAGCGTAGCTTGAAATATAGCCAAAGTGGCTGTTCAGTACTTTCAGGAAGTCCCGGACATTGTATGCGGTGATTTCTGAAATAGAAAAAAAGCCAAGAAACTGGCAAAAAAGAGGTTGCTGAATAACCTGCATACCCCATTTCTTCCGGACGGGAAGCGGTAAAATGATGTGGTAGTCTGAGGAAGAAGGCCAAACCAGGGCTTGCCATTGGGGTGATACGCAGTCGAGGTACCAGGTGCTTGCGTAGGGAATAGAATACCCCGACCGTTCAATCAGGGTATTCCAATCAGTATCATTTATTTGGCTTCGAAGTACTAGTACCGGTTCGATCACCTATTTAAAGTAGCTTCTCAGTTTATGAATTGTCTCTTCCACATCAGGATTATCACCGATCATTTGATTCACTGCCTGGATGGAGTGAATTACTGTACTGTGATCACGTCCACCAAAGTGATAACCAATGGATTTCAGTGGAAGATCAGTATATTCCTTAGCCAGAAACATGGCTAGCTGACGTGGGTACACATTTTCTTTCTTACGACTCTTACTTTTCATGTCAGCAATACTAACCTTGAAGTAGTCGGCGATTATTTCCTGAATTGTATCGATCGTCACTTCCTTCTCCTCATTCATGACGATGTTTTTGAGGGTATTTTTGGCTAGCTCTACGCTAATTACCTGACGGGTTAGGGAAGCTTGGGCCATCAAAGAAATAATAACACCCTCCAACTCGCGTACGTTAGAGCTAACGCTATGGGCGATATATTCAATAACATCGTACTCAATAAATACACCCTCAGCCTGTAACTTTTTCTGGATAATCGCAATCCTTGTTTCGAAATCGGGAGTCTGTAAGTCAGCCGTTAAGCCCCATTTAAAGCGAGATAGTAGTCGGTCCTGTAAGCCCTTTAGTTCGCGGGGAGGACGGTCGCTCGTCATGATAATTTGCTTTCCAAGCTGATGCAAGTGATTGAAAATATGGAAGAAGGTATCCTGCGTTTTTTCTTTACCGGAAAGAAACTGCACGTCGTCAATAACCAGCACATCCACTTTCATATAGAAGTCGTTAAACTCCTGCAAAACGTTATTTCGGATAGCATTGATAAACTGATTGGTAAATTTCTCGGAAGAGACGTACATCACAATCTTATCATTGAAATGATTGCGAATGTAATTGCCAATGGCCTGCACCAAGTGCGTTTTCCCTAGTCCTACCCCTCCATACACCATTAACGGATTGAATGAAGTAAGGCCGGGACGCTGCGCTACGGCAAAGCCCGCTGAGCGGGCAAGGCGGTTGCAGTCTCCTTCGATAAAGTTATCAAAAGAGTAATTTGGGTTAAGATAGGTGTCGAGTTGAAGCGAATCCTGATCTTTGGGAGGTTTATTTGCTAATCGCGGATCTGTCTGAAAATTATCTGGGCGATAGGTTTGCGGGGTCTTAACCGTTGGGACGTTCACCGTTAGTGGTTGGTGTCGTTCGGTGCCCGGATCTACTATTATGGAGTACTCCAAAAGGCCATCACGACCGATAGAAGCATCCAGTGCTTTGCGTAAAAGGTGTACGTAATTATCTTCAAGCCATTCGTAAAAAAACTGACTAGGCACCTGAATAGTAAGAACTTTTCCGTACAGTTTCAGGGGGCGTATCGGCTCAAACCATGTGTTATAGCTTTGATCCGGAATATTATCCTGGACTACACGTAAACACTTATCCCATACAATATCCACTTCGCGCGGAGCAGCGACTCTTTCCAATGTGATACTTAGTTGGTCTTGTGTCATGTTCAATTTTAGGGAGGTCAAAGATAGTAATTTGATCCCGTGACTATCAAAAGAGTTTTGAATTTAACACTACGATTACCAGAAATCAAGTCCGTTTGTGAATCTACTGGAAAAGTGCAATGCGATAAAAGGCCAATTCAAAATGGGCCTATGAAGTGATTAAAAAAATGTAATCTCAAATTTGTAGTTTTGTTTAATTGTAAATATTTATCAATAAACTTGATTCATTCATGCAACCATCCCTGTTATCAGATTTCGAAAAAACCGATAAAAGTGTTTGGAAGAAGCAGATTACCAAAGAACTGAAAGGGCGTTCCTACGAAGAAGTGTTGTATAGGCCGGCTGGTACGGTGGCCATAGAACCTTACTACGTTGAATCAGAGCTGCCTGAAAGTACCTTACTTAAAGATATACAAGCATGTCAAAAACAGGTGCCTGGTTGGTTGACAACGCCTTATGTTATCTTTGATGCCCCTTCTGAAACCAATAAATTTATTAGGCGAGAGCTTGATAGAGGGGCGGATGCAATTTGGTTAGATTGCCAGGACCTTTCCGTCCTAGAGCTCGATCTGTTTAAAACCCTCCATGCAATACGGTTGACAGATACCCCCATTTTTTTTGCCTCTTCCGAGTCCCCGGTTGCCCTGCTTACTGAACTAACCCGAGGAGCCAGCTACTACCTGAAAGGAGGTATTATTCATGATCCGATAGCCGATTGGATGAAAACCGGGAATACTTTTAGCGAAAGAATGGATACGATTGCGGAAAGTATGGCGCTTACCAAGGCGATGCGTGAGTTCAATTCTTACAAAGTGGAAAGCCATGTTTTCCACGATGCCGGAGCGGATATCGTGCAGGAGTTAGCTTTTACGTTAGCTTCTTTTGTGACTTATATGGATCAATTGACCGAACGGGGTATTGCTCCTTTATTGGTCGCAAACCGATTTGTTTTTTCAATATCTGTGGGGACCGACTACCTGACCGAAATAGCCAAACTCAGGGCGCTGCGGTATTTATATCGGCGTATTACCCGGACTTATAGCCTACCGGATGACCTATGTCATGCTTTCATTCATGGTAGTTCATCAATGCTATATCAATCCGTCCGATCGCCGCACACTAATATACTCAGGTATACCTCGGAGGCCATGAGTGGGGTGGTGGGTGGCTGCGATGCGCTTACGGTATTCCCGTTTGATCATTCTTTTGCGAAGACTTCGGAGTTCTCAGAACGCGTCGCCCGTAATACATCCCTGATCCTAAAAAATGAGAGCTATATGGATCAGGTAGCTGATCCGGCCGCGGGATCTTACTATCTCGAAATTATGACCCAACAACTGGCGGAGGCCTCCTGGAACCTATTCCTAGATGTAGAAAATAGAGGCGGTTTACCAGCTGCTTTTGAGCAGAATTTTATACAGGAAGAAATCAAAAAGTCGTGGAATAAGACGGTTTCTGACTATCATAATGGTAAGGTACTGGTTGGTGTCAATAAGTACCAAGTCGATGAACTAACTCTTCCTCAAACCCCGCCTGTGCCGGTAGACCAGGTTCCAAATTGGGAGTATGCCCTCCTTAAAAGAAAATCACTTGACGCGACCTTATAATCTGAATTACTTATGAAACCCGATTTTAATAAAAAATACACGTTCAAAAGTGTCGCACAGGAGACCAAGTCTGATTCATCAAAGCCTATACCTACTTCGGAAGGCATTAAGTTAAAAAAGTACTACACAGAAGAAGACGCGGCCGAAGCCGGACACCTTGGCTTCGGGGCGGGTGCTCCACCTTTCTTGCGTGGTCCGTACGCGAGTATGTACGTGCAACGGCCCTGGACGATCCGTCAGTACGCTGGTTTTTCGACGGCAGAGGAGTCGAACGCTTTTTACCGACGTAACCTTGCTGCCGGACAGAAAGGCTTGTCCGTGGCCTTTGATTTGGCCACCCACCGGGGCTACGATTCTGACCACCCACGGGTGGTTGGTGACGTCGGGAAGGCAGGCGTAGCCATCGACAGCGTGGAAGATATGAAAATCCTCTTCGATCAGATTCCACTGGACGAAATGTCGGTATCCATGACCATGAACGGCGCGGTCGTACCCGTGATGGCATTTTTCATCGTAGCGGCGGAAGAGCAGGGAGTTTCGTTGGAGGCTTTGTCGGGAACGATCCAAAATGATATCTTGAAAGAGTTTATGGTTCGCAATACCTATATCTATCCACCTGCACCCTCCATGCGGATCATCGGGGATATCTTTGCGTACTCTTCCCAATTCATGCCCAAATTTAATTCTATCAGCATCAGTGGCTACCACATGCACGAGGCGGGTGCACCGGCCCAACTCGAACTAGCCTATACCCTGGCGGATGGGTTAGAGTATCTCCGAACCGGGATAGGAGCGGGTATGCCAATTGATAGCTTCGCTCCCCGGCTTTCGTTTTTCTGGGGAATAGGTATGAACCATTTCATGGAAATAGCTAAACTGCGGGCAGGACGCATTCTATGGGCCAAAATAGTAAAACGTCTAGGCGCGGAGAGTAGTAAGTCAATGGCTCTGCGCACCCACAGTCAGACGAGTGGGTATAGCCTTACCGAGCAAGATCCGTTCAACAACGTTGCGCGTACGTGTATCGAAGCAATGGCGGCCGTTCTGGGCCATACCCAATCGCTACATACTAACTCACTGGATGAGGCCATTGCTCTCCCCACTGATTTTTCGGCTAGGATTGCCCGGAATACACAATTGTTTCTGCAACATGAAACTGATATTTGCCGGGCCGTTGATCCTTGGGGGGGTTCGTATTACGTGGAAAATTTAACCGATGAGCTGGTACAAAAGGCTTGGGAGTTAATTGAAGAAGTTGAAGAACTAGGTGGGATGGCCAAAGCAATTGAAACCGGCTTGCCTAAGATGAGAATCGAGGAAGCTGCCGCCCGCAAGCAGGCTCGTATCGACTCCGGAAAGAATATTATTGTGGGAGTGAATAAGTATAAACCCGATTCGGAGGAGCCAATAGATGTGTTAGACATCGATAATCAGGCCGTGCGGGAGTCGCAGCTAGCCAGATTAGCTCAGGTAAAGGCCGATCGTAGCGATCAAAAGGTCAATCAAGCTCTGGTAGCGCTTACCGCGGCTTGTAATGGTAAGGGAGGTACTGACATGGATAGCAACTTACTAGCACTGGCAATCGTGGCAGCGCGTGAGCGTGCTACCCTTGGCGAGATTTCGGATGCAATGGAGAGTGTCTTTGGACGTTATAAAGCAATCATCAGATCTATTTCGGGGGTGTACAAGGCAGAAGTTTCCGACGATGAAAATTTCCGGTTAGCCAAAGAAATGGCGGATCAGTTTACCGATTTGGAAGGTCGGCGTCCGCGCATCATGGTCGCCAAAATGGGGCAAGACGGGCACGACCGGGGAGCCAAAGTAATTGCCACTAGTTTTGCCGACTTAGGTTTTGACGTTGATATGGGGCCACTTTTCCAGACGCCCGAAGAGGTAGCCCGGCAAGCTGCCGAAAACGATGTACACGTGGTGGGAGCATCAAGCTTGGCGGCCGGACATAAAACGCTGGTACCCCAACTCATCGAAGAACTTAGAAAAATAGGCCGGGAAGATATTATGGTGATTGCTGGTGGGGTAATTCCGGCCCAAGACTACCAACAACTCTACGATGCCGGGGTAAAAGGTATTTTCGGTCCGGGTACTATTATTTCAATTGCTGCCCAGAAAATCCTGAAAGAATTGATGGTGGAGGAGGTTTAGCCTAAATACAGAACGACGCTTGACTTTCGAGTCAGGCGTCGTTGTTAGTAAGCCTAAGAAAAACTAAAATCCAGCCTTCTTTTGAAATTGCTTTACCTCCGCTTCGTACTGATTAGCCATTTGCTTGGCTGTATCAGCCGACCAGTTCAATTCTTTCCTCATAAGTGACACAACGGTGGGGAGGCACAGTAGGGTAGCCTTCCAGTCGGTAATTTCCATGCGTAATCGGCGGGCTAACACATCGCGCGGAGTTACCGCCATTTCGTGTTGTACTTGATACACAACTTCCGCTTGAATGTACGGGTAGTAAGGTACCAGCCTGGCAGAAAGTGCGGGGTTTGCCTTTAGCAGAGTACTTATATGCGGAGCTCTTGAACCATATTTGGTTACCAGGTGCCGGGCTACTTCTTCGTCAAGGTTGAGTTCACTTTGGAGTTCTTTCCAACTATCCGGATTGTACCCTTCTGCGCCAGCAAGTAGGTAATTATCCGTGGTGCAGGGATGGGTTTGGCCTAGGATTTTTTCTACTTCGTCGATGGTATCCTGAGCCATTAGACGATATGTGGTCCATTTACCACCAAGCAGACTAACCAAATTGGATAATTGGTCATGCTCAACTTCGTGATCGCGGGTAAGTCCTTTGGTTGATTTGTTAGGATCGGCCGCAAGCAACGGTCTCAGCCCACCAAACCCGGCTTTTACTTCCGATACTTTTGGCTTTATCTGTAAATAGGTGGCCAGAGTATCCAATAAAAAGCCAACCTCTGCTTTTTCGAGTACGGGTTCCTTGTCGAGTTCATTGTATTCTGTGTCGGTGGTACCTACCATAAGTTCTCCCTCAAAGGGTATGGCAAAAACAACCCTGCCATCGCTGGTTTTGGGTATCAGCATCGCGTCCTTGCTATCGAGCGTTTTGTAAGGTAACACAATGTGGACACCCTTACTTGGTCTTAATCGTTTGGTTAGTTTGGGGTTAGCCATTAACCGCACGTGGTCAGAATAAGCGCCCGTACAATTGATGAATACCTTGGCTTTTATCGTAAAGGTAGTGTGGCTAATCGTGTCGGTTACCTTAGCTTCGGTCAGTTTTCCTTGGCCATCATAGGTAAACCCGTCTACTTCTATGTAGTTGGCTACGGCTACGCCTTTTTCGGAAGATGACTGAGCTAATGCCAAGCAATAACGGGAGTCGTCTAGCTGGCCATCGTAGTAAAGTACGGCTGAATGAAGAGTCTTTTTATCAAGGGTGGGCATGCGGGCAAGCACTTCTTTATTATTCAGCCATTTTCCTTTTGGTAGCGTAGTATCTTTGGCAAACCAATCGTAAATTCGAAGACCAATGCTGTAATAAAGCCCTTCCACCCAGGAAAAAACCGGCGTCAATAGTGCTAAAGGACGGGCCAGGTGAGGAGCATTTTTGAGTACTATGCGCCGTTCTTCCAATCCGTGTCGAACTTGTTTAAGCTGGGCGAAATCTAGTTTTAAAAAGGCCTGTTCCAGGTACCGGACCCCGCCATGTATGAGTTTGGTAGACCGCGAAGAGGTCTCAGATGCAAAATCTTTTTTGTCTATAAGTGCTACCTTATAGCCTCGTAATGCGGCATCGAGCGCAGAACCAGCCCCGCTGGCTCCACTACCAATAATACAGATGTCAAATTCTTCGGAAGTTAATCGACTAATAGCTTCGAAACGATTCATATAATTTATTTATCCTGATCAAGTTTGTGGTATAGACAAAATTACCAAGTTTCGGACTTGGAAAAAAGGTTTGGAGGGATGTAAAGAGTTAGATTATGCCCTTAGTTTGAATAAACTAACGTCTCGGTGATATTTTTACGGAGTTTACACAACGCCCGGTAAATAAGGTTACGTACCGTTTGTTCTTTGATGGAAAGCTGGGAGGCAACTTCTTTGACTGTTTTATTGCGGTAGTACTTCATGACTACTACTTCTTTCTCCCGTTTAGAGAGCCCATTGAGTGATCTAAAAAGATATTCTCCGCATTCCAAAGATAACTCATCCCGAATAAGCTGACTTTCAGGGTATTCCGTTTGCAGGAGTGATTCGTGGGAATCTTCCAGATTTTGAAACTTATTCTTTGAATTGACATGAATCCGGCGCCTCAAAGAGCGACAGAGATAGTATTGTATCGAAACTGTTTCCGAAAGGTTTTTTCGCATCCGCCACAAATCCAGAAATAGGTCATGAATGGCATCCTGAACAAGTGCCTGATCGGCATCTAACCTCATTCCATAACGGTTCAGGGTAGTAAAGTAAGACTCATAAAGATATTTGAAAGCTTTGGGATTACTATTTTTGAATTCACACCAAAGAGTACCTTCTTCCGAAAAAGTTTCTGAATTCATTCTAATTACGGCCTAGAAGTTTAGAAATAGTTGCTTTGGCTAACCTATCTTGGATAGAACCTTCCTCATTGAAAAGACCGCTTCCCAATCCAAGGGAGTGTCTCACCACTACCAAATAACCTATGAGAAATTCCACTGCCAGGTGTTTTTTTCTTTAATAAGAGTAAAAATAACTCTTATTAAAGAAAAAGCGAAACAAATCAATGAATAATTTTATTCATTCGAGAATGAATAGCCAGATTAACCAATAAGTTCTTTACTATTTGGGGTCAGGTTGAGGAAGCTTTTAAACTTCTTACGGTACTTATCTTCGTCTAGCTGGTAAAAGTAGGCTCCTTTTTTAGAGGTACTTTTATCTTTTTCCCAAAGCTTAATAAGTAGTCCTGAGGCAAGGATCATTCGTCGAAAGTTTCCTTTATCAAGCAGGGTTTCGAAAATAGCATCGTACAGGTTACGTAGTTGCGTGAGAGTAAATTTCTCGGGAAGTAATTCAAAGCCGATCGGGTGGAGGGCCGCCTTATACTTTAAGCGGTCTTTGGCGTACCCAACCATTTGACCATGGTCAAACAGAAGGTCAGGTAGTAGACCAATGGGTACCCAGCGGGCTTCGTATTCGGGAGTTAACTGACGCTCGTAGTTACGAACATTGATCAAGGAAAAGTAGGTGACGGAAACAATTCGCTCCACCGGATCACGGTCTATTCGGCTGAATACTTTTAGCTCTTCCAGATAAACGTCATTCATACCAGTGAGTTTTTTTACGATACGCTTTGCTGCCTCATCCAGAGTTTCATCGGTTTCCAATAAACCGCCCATAAGTGCCCATTGTCCTTTGCCGGGTTCGATATGTCGCTTTACGATGAGTAATTGCAGGCCTTTTTCATCGTACCCAAATACGATGCAGTCAATGGCAACAAGTAGTCTATCGCCTGGGTATTGATAGGTAAATTGTGTAGTGGAAGGTTGCAATTCTGACACGTTACTATGGATTAGATGATTTCAAGGCGAAAATACGATTTGCTCACCTTAGTTTATGTTAGTTACAGGCAATTTAGCCAGAAATAGTCTTTTCATGGTATTACTATGACGCTTAAATATCCCCAGTACCCCTGACAAGTAAGATGTATCTGGAAGAATTCGCTAACTTTTTAACGTGACTTTGGACTTTTGTAAGGCGTATCATCATCCTCATTTTCAATTGATTAGAAGGTATATTCAACCATTTCTTATTTTTCTGATTCCACTCGCACCACAACATTATCTTGTATAAACTCGCCTTTTTCAAAGGCAGCCAAATTGGCCAGCGTAATTTGGGCAATCTGGGCCAGCGCTTCGTTCGTGAAAAAGCCTTGGTGGGCGGTAATGAGGACGTTCGGAAAAGTCATCAGCCGCATGAGTATATCATCTTTTATAATTTCATCAGAAAGATCCTGAAAGAAAAAATCAGCCTCTTGTTCATAAACATCAATTCCGAAATACCCGACTTTTTTCTTTTTTAAGGCCTGAATCATTGTTTTGGTATCAATTAATGCCCCTCGACTAGTATTGATTATCATCACTCCATCTTTCATTTGGCGGATGGTCCGTGCGTTGACCAGATGATGGTTTTCTGGTGTAAGCGGACAGTGCAGTGATATAATGTCAGAGTTCTTTAATATATCGTCCTGTGAGACATACTTAACACCTTTTTCTTGTAATACCGCGTTTGGATAAGGATCAAAGGCAAGAACGGTACAGCCGAACCCTTGCTGGTACTGAATACCTGCCCAATTTTTCCGGTACCTATCACTCCAACGGCCTTGCCGTGCAAGTCAAAGCCTTCGAGCCGATCCAAAGAAAAATTACCATCTCTAACCCGATTATAGGCTTTATGGGTTTTTCGGTTTAAGGTCATGATTAAAGCTACCGCGTGCTCAGCCACGGCATACGGAGAGTAGGCCGGTACTCTCACCACGTTTAGCCCAAGTTCTTTGGCAGCCGTGGTGTCTACATTATTATACCCAGCGCAGCGTAGGGCGATGATTTTTACCCCATTTTTTGCCAGTACTTTAAGGGTAGGGCTGCTCAATTGATCGTTGACGAAGGCACAGACGGCCCCGTATCCCTGAGTCAGTCGGGCCGAAACAGGGTCGAGTCTATTATCCAAATAGGTAATATGTTGCTTATACTGCTCCGCGTACGTTTCGAAGGTTTCACGGTCATACGACTTGGTACTAAACAGGGCTGTTTTCATAGTAGATTGATGGAAGTCAGTTGTTCTTCTGATAATTATCATGAAGAAAATGAGGACTCGAGCGTAATTTTGAAGAAGCTGTACAAGTTAAAAATACCACCATTGACGCTAATTACAAAATAGAATCGAGGTAAATTTTCCGGGAAAAGATTTCGCTACTCGCGAGAATATACACAATGAAAAAGATACTTCTGCTTACTGACTACTCTGATACTTCACGGAATGCTATCTGGTATGCCCTGCAAATCTACAAGAATTACGATTGTGAGTTTAAGGTATTAAATGGCTTTGTGGGTATTCCAGAGGCGTCCAACTATCTGGACGCTCAACTGATACAAACCTATAAGGCACAGATAGACGACCATGTGAAGGAACTGAAACAAATGTAAACGAACGCCCGGCATTCTTTTGAGGGAATATCGGTCGATGGCAACTTATTCATTGCGGTGAGTGAACTCTATCATCGAAGTCCATTTGACTTACTAGTGGTTGGTGCTACTGGCTCGGGTAAAAGTGTTCGGTTGGGAAGTGTTGCCACGGAGATAATCCGAACGGCACCCTGTGAAGTGTTGGTGGTACCTTCCTCCGCACGAGCCAAACGTATAGAAAATATCGTTATTGCTACTGACTACTCTAATTTCCAGTCAGTTGGAGTTTTTGAGCCTCTAAAAGAAATCATGGAGGAGGGCTTTACTAAACTCACTTTTTTGAGTATCTTAGGATACGAAGACTCAGTTAAGGAATTATCAGCAGAAGGACTAGCTGCTCTGAACGACTACTTTATGGGCTCTGATCTTTTACATTACTACATAAAGAATACGTCACTCGTCGAGGGGATAGAGGAATACCTGTCTATTCATTCCACGGATCTGATGATTACAGTATCGCATAACCGGAGCTTGTGGGACGTTATTCTGAATCGAAGTACGTCCAGAATACTGGCTTACCAGGCAGAAGTAACCCTTTTGGTGCTTTTTGAAAACAAGAATGAGACGGAGTCAAATGTGTCGTCAAGTGAATGGAATATCATCTAAATGTTGAAAGGAATCGTAATCATGGAAAAAGGAAAGGTGGTACAAAATATGCATTTTGAGCACATGCTCTGGCAGAACGAACTAGAATTTAACCGGCGGGAATTAGCTATTTTCGGTAATGGATTATATGGGTTGATTTCGCTATATTGGTGTCATGCTACATACTCATCCGATCCTGTGCCCCCATTGCGATAGTTCCGACACGGTCAAGAACGGCCACCGCCCCAACGGCGACCAGCGTTGGCGCTGCAATCGGCATAGCTGCCAGAAAAGTTTCCAACTCTGCTACCGCTACAACGCCAACAATATAGGCATGGGTCAGCAGATAGAGCAGCAGATACTCAACAGTAGCGGTGTTCGCGACACTGCGCGCATCCTGTCGATCAACAAGAACACGGTGATTAAGCATTTGAAAAAAAAGCGCCCTGCCAAGTCAACCCGTACCTGATCGACCAGGTTGAGGCTGGCAAGTTGGCCGAACTGGACGTTTTGATCGGCTACGGCTGCGAGATCGACGAGTTCTGGTCTTACGTGGGCAGCAAGGCCAACCCATACTGGACATGACGGTACGCCGCGCGGTACGCCATCGAGCGCGTAGGTGGGCGGGTGGTGGCCTACCACAACGGCAGGCGCACCGACCAGAGTTACGCCAAACTGTTGGAGAAAATGGCCGACCTGCCCGTCCGGCGCATATACACCGACGAGTGGGGCGCCTACGCCCGACTGACGCCGCAGCACATCGAACACGTAGTGGGCAAGGATCAGACCTGGAAGATCGAGCGCAAGAATTTGAACTTCCGCACCCATATCAAGCGCCTGAGTCGCAGGACGATATGTTTTTCTAAAAACGAGCAAATTCATGACAATGTCATTGGTATGTACATCAACAAACACTATTTCAAAACAGGAACATATGGCGACTCCGTCGCTGAATGATCAACCCTTTATAGACACTACCCTTTACTTAACGGAGGGTTCAATATTCTGATTTACTTTAAAAAGATTATCCGGATCGTATTGCTTTTTTATTGTAGTAAGCCGCTCATAGTTGTGCTTGTAACTTGCTTTTATCCGCTCCTCTCCTTCATCCATAATAAAATTCAAATACGCACCGCCAGCAGAAAAAGGATGTAATGCATTCCAGTAATCTTTACACCACGTTGTGATTTTTTCAGCATTGGCAGGATCAGGGTCTACCCCTACTATCACCCCGGCATATTTTGCATCCCGATAAGCCCAGGGAGTTGCATCATTAGCCACTCAGCCTGCCGCACCGCTAATCGGATACATGTGCATTTGAGAAAGTGGGGTTGGAATTTTTGAACCGAATTCCAGGTGTTTCTCACTGGCATCTGCCCCCAGGTCATTAAAGAAATCGGCTCTCCAGTACCATTGCAGACCCGGTGGCAGCAATCCATCAAACATAGATTGTATTGCCGGATAGGGCATCGTACCAACATGAGCAAATACCGGATTTAGGGCCATTATTGGCTTGAATAGCTCGGCGGCCTTCTTTTCATCGCCCACGTAACACCATGCAATGCCACAAAATTGTTTGTGATGCAAGGCTTCTGGAAATGGTGGTCCAGGTATCTCCATCGTAGCAATAAAGCCATTTAATTCATCGGGAGCATCCTGTATGAATTTATTGTACCAGGCCATGATCTCATTGGTTTGTTCAATAGGCCAGAGGGTTGGGCCACCATAAACATTTTTAACGGGATGCGCCTGGAAAGTAAAAGAGGTTACAATACCGAAATTGCCTCCGCCACCACGGATAGCCCAGAAAAGATCAACGTTTTCCTTTTCATTTACGGTAACAAATGAGCCATCGGCCAACACCATGTCAGCTTCCAGTAAATTATCTATGGTTAGTCCGTACTTCCTTGATAGATACCCTACTCCTCCACCAAGCGTTAGTCCGCCTACGCCGGTAGTAGAAATTATACCAGCCGGAACCGCCAATCCGAACGGATGAGTGGCATGGTCAACTTCACCCCAAAGATTTCCACCTCCAACTTTCACGGTGTTATTCTTCTGGTTTACCAGCACGAATTTTATTCCTGATAGATCAATAACCAAACCTTCGTCACAAAGGCCCAGACCTCCGCCATTGTGTCCGCCACCCCGTATAGCAATCAGTAGCTCATTTTCTCTGCCAAAATTTACGGCATGCATTACATCCGCTACATCTACACAGTTTACAATCATACCCGGATGTTTATCAATCATGGCATTAAATACCTCACGGCTATCATTATACGTTTTGTCAGTGGGGAGTATTATAGTTCCCCTGACCTGGGAAGCGAATTTTTCAATAACAGAAGTCTCAACATCTTTCACTAAGGTTTTCATAGGTTTCGTTTTAAGAGTTGTGAACTACCCACCCACGCCAGAGGCGATGGGATGGGCTTCGGGTTTCATAGAGTGTGCTTTGTTACCAAAGTCTGATTTCCTCTCCACCTTTGTAATCGCCAGTTCCTGACGATATATTTTTAATCCTTCATTTAAAATGTTCTTTGCTGCGTTTAAGTCTCGGTCTAATTTATGACCATTCTTGCAAGTCCATTCTCTAAT
>Ga0209390_10001347_pt1 | contig 47993 bp, 49 predicted proteins | sample BON01_FD_187212 | JGI IMG/M metagenome (GOLD analysis project Ga0209390, IMG submission 187212) | Freshwater microbial communities from Lake Bonney liftoff mats and glacier meltwater in Antarctica - BON-01 (SPAdes) (version 2) | ecosystem: Environmental > Aquatic > Freshwater > Ice > Glacier...
CTTATTTTGCGCATAGATAGTTTGTCCTGAGGCATCACCTGCTCGCTTATTAAAAATAAACAGGCTACCTTTAACTACTATGCAACGGCACCACATCGGTCACGATGATTTGAAATCACCGGTCACGCTTTTATGAAATCACCGGTCACGATAATCTGAAATGACCGGTCACGATGCCCTGAAATACCCACTATGAGTAAGTTTGCTGTGCGAGGATTAGCTCAATCATTAGCGAGAGAGTTGTCGCCCGATGGTATTCATGTTGCACATTTTGTGATTGACGGTTCTGTAAAGTCAGACCCTGCTGGTGATGCCATGACAGCAGATGCCATTGCTCAGACTTACATGGCGGTTTTAAATCAGCCTAAAGGCGCTTGGAGCTGGGAATTAGAAATACGAAGTAAAAACGAAACATTTTAATACGGGCCTAAACTGCCATGTGTTCGCATCGATCTCAATAAGCCCCATAGCTCAATACGCTGAATAAGATTGATCAACCCACGCGCAGTCATTTTTCTGCGCCGTCAGTGGGTAACCCGAGGTGATTATTTGAACATTAAATTTATATAATCATTACAATGACTTGAGGGTTACCAAAGTCATTGCCTGTTAGCAAAAAACCATCAACCTAACCCCTTGCTGATGTTTTATGAATTGCTTTAAAACAAGATTTAACCGCGATTTATGGCTACACCAATGCTCATTGAAAAAGATCTAGTCAAGCGCAACATTGATTGCGTTCGGGCTGTGCTTGAGCCGCTGGGCTATATTGAACTCGCCATTATTTTTGGGTCTGCTGCTACGGGGCAGCAAAGGCCTGATAGCGATCTTGATGTCGCAATTCTGGCACCACAACCCTTAAGCGCCAAGCAGCGCATAGAACTGATCGACTTACTTGCGCTTGAAATCGGTCGCCCTATCGATTTAATAGACCTAAAAGAAGTGGGTCAGCCGCTGCTTAATCAAATCGTCAAGCATGGCCGCCAAGTTTTGGGGTCAAGCGATAAAATGGCTAACTTGGTCTACCGTAACATTATTGACCAAGCTGATTTTGCACCCCTGCAAGACAGGCTGCTAAAGGAAAGACGCACATTATGGACCGCGAAGTCATCACCCAAAAACTTGAATCACTAAGACGTAGCATTCATCGTGCGCAGGCCAGTTGCCCCGTTGAACTTGCCAAGCTAAAAGTAGATGTCGACGCACAAGATATTGTTACGCTGAACTTAACTCGCGCTGTGCAACTGACCGTTGATATTGGCACGCACTTAATTGCTCAATCGCAAGAACCCGCACCTAGAACAATGGGGCAAACTTTCGACTCGTTGCAACACCTTGGCATCATTCATGCCGATTTAGCGTTAAGTCTAAAAAAAGCTGTCGGCTTTCGTAACATCGCTATTCACAATTACGAGGCCATCAATTGGGAAGTGGTTTTCAGTATTGTGACTGAACGCCTAGAAGATTTTGCAGACTTTGCCCGTGCAGTTGAAAGCAGGCTTGATAACTAAGCTTGAGTTGACAGGTTATGTCATGCATCAAGTCTTACGCAGTGTCTCAGCCGCTAAGATCAAACCTTGGGTTGACATCCTTCTCACCGTGAAGCTGGCAAGTTCAAATTGAGACTTGAAAACATACTACGGGTCATTGACGTTTTGGGTAGGGGTCATTCAACTGAGTGGTTTGCCTACCGCGGCTGTTGGTAATCAGCATGGCGCATGAGTTACATGTTTGGCTACTCGCTGATCGTATTAGCACATTGACTCTGTTTCAAGGGCAGCTGCAATTTACTTACGCCCGCGATTTGCGCCGTCAGCGCATGTTCAATACACTGGGCCTGTGTAACCAGTCAAATGTGGAAGGTGCCGATACGCTTGATCTGAATCTAGGGCGCATCGGCCCAACCAAATATCATTCAGTCTTGTGCGTATTTTTTCTCGAATGCCCAGACTTCAGGAAAACCCATCAACTCATTAAAGTCAGAAAATTTATACATCGGCGTAGCCTCAGTCACATTGCCGTGTTTTTTTAATTCACCGTATGCTTGCGCCAACCCCGCAGCACAAGACAAAAACCCAGCCGCTGGGTGTATCACAATGGTATAGCCCAATTGCTTCAACTCAGCTGCTGGTAGCACGGGGGTCTTGCCTCCAGTCACCATGTTAGCCACCAATGGTTTATCAAAAGACTGACAGATTTTGGTCATCTCTTCTATTGACTCGGGTGACTCGACAAATAGCACGTCTGCACCTGCCTCACCGAAGGCATGAGCCCGCGCAATCGCTTCATCAATACCCATGCCAGTGCGGGCATCAGTTCTAGCAATAATTAGAAAGTCTTGATCAGTGCGGGCATCACATGCCACTTTAATCTTTCGAACCATTTCGTCAGTTGACACCACTGGGCGGTTTGGTGTGTGCCCACATTTCTTGGGAAATTGCTGATCTTCAATTTGAATAGCTGCCACACCAGCTTTTTCATAACCTTTGACCGTATGAGCAACGTTGAGTAAGCCGCCATAGCCAGTGTCGGCATCGGCGATTACAGGCGTGTTCGTTAAGTCGCAAAATCGCGTTATGCGCTCGATCATGTCTGTATATGTCGCGATTCCCGCATCTGGCAAACCTAAATGTGAGGCCACTGTTCCATAGCCAGTAACGTAGAGTGCGTCAAACCCCATCTTATCAGCCATGTGTGCTGAAATCATGTCGTAAATGCCAGGGGCAACGATCAATTCCTTGCGGCGCACTTTGTCCGCGAGTATTTTTCGACTCATTTATTTCTCCAAAGGTTGAATACGAGCAGTCGGGTGTTGTAACCAGGGGAACTGCTGCGTCTGTTTAATTTCAAAGGCGCAAATCTTATCTTTCAAGCTAAGTGTGATATCGATTTCTTGTGCGCCCTTTAAAAGCATATTTTTGAAAAATTCATCAATTTCAAAGGGATGAATTTTGCCATCTTTAGTGAGCAGTGTCTGATGATCTAGTTTGACTTGCACCGTTTTATTTGTAACAAGAGATTCAGAAAAGCTTGACCACAGATCAGTCAATCGAATTAATAATAGGCCATTGTTAACAGCATTGCCATAAAAAATATCGCCAAAGCTCTTGGCAATAATAACTTTGAAACCGTTATCAATGAGCGCCCATACTGCGTGCTCACGCGACGAACCGCACCCAAAGTTCTCGCCCGCCAACAGCATCTTAGGGGTTTGATTAATGTCACTCACCCAACTCAAGTCTAACCCTTGCTTATCAGCAAGTAGCCCCGAGAAATCATGAAATAACAGCCCTCGAAACCCCTCTGATCTCGACCGATGAAGAAATCGGGCAGGTATAACCTGATCTGTATCGATGTGATCAATAGCCAATGTGTAACAGAGGCCCTCTAGATGATTGACAGGCTGAAATTGCATCAAAGCACCTCTCTTACGTCAGTCAACCGGCCAGTCAACGCACTGGCAGCCGCGGTCAAAGGACTCGCGAGGTGCGTTCGACTGCCTTGCCCTTGTCGACCCATAAAGTTGCGGTTAGAAGTCGATACACAGCGTTTACCGGGGGCTACCAAGTCACCATTCATCGCCACACACATAGAACACCCTGGTGTTGCCCATTCGAACCCTGCCTCTTTAAAAATTTGATCTAGCCCTTCTTGCTGTGCCTGCTTCTGGACACTGGTGGAACCAGGCACAACCAAGGTGGGAACTTTTGCCCGCCCTTTCTTAGCAACAGATGCCGCCAAGCGAAGATCTTCAATTCGACTATTGGTACATGAGCCAATAAAAACTTGGTCAATAGACACCTCACGAATCGGCTTTTTTGGTTCTAAGCCCATATAGTTCATCATGGCCATCATCTGTTGGCGATTCGACTCATCAGAGTTAGTCAAATCTGGTACGCATCCCGTAATGGGAATACCTGTTTGAGGCGACGTCCCCCAAGTAACGGTAGGCTCAAGAGATGACACATCAAACAGTTGGTCATGGTCAAACACTGCGTCGACATCTGACACCAACGCTGCCCATGCTTGTTGCGCCTGGTCCCATTGCTGGCCAGCAGGTGTAAACAAACGAGACGCGAGATAAGCACTTGTTGTTGAGTCGGGACCCATAATGCCAGACTTGGCCCCCGCCTCAATCGACATATTACTGACCGTCATACGTGCTTCCATCGAAAGTGCGGCGATTGCTGACCCCGCATACTCAATCACGGACCCTGTACCGCCTCTTGCGCCAATTTGTCCTATCAAGAACAGAATAAGGTCTTTAGCACTTACACCTATTCCTAATGTTCCCTCAACACAGAGCCGCATAGACTTTGACTTTCTTTGCCAAATGGTTTGTGTCGCCAATACGTGGGCGATCTCAGATGCACCTACCCCAAAGGCTAGGCTACCTAGGGCGCCGTGAGTGGCCGTATGGCTATCACCGCACACGACCAATGCACCCGGCAACGTCAACCCCAGTTCGGGGCACACGACATGTGCAATTCCCTGGAAAGCAGAACCCTGACCAAAACTGGAGAATCGGTGTCTGGCTGCGTTTGCAGCTAATACTCCCCCAAGAGATATTATTTTTTCCGGTCGTGAAATTCCAGAACGGGTGGCAATGTAGTGATCCTCCATGCCAAAGGTCAGGTCTGCGCGATGCATTGAAAGACCCGATTGATCGAGAAAATCGAACCCCTGCGAGCAGGCGTCGTGTACATAATGCCTGTCAACATAAAGCAAATCACTACCGTCGCTACGACTATCAACGACATGCGATGCCCATAATTTATCGTACAGCGTTTGGGCCGTCATATTAGTTCCAGACCATTGAATGGAATGCTGCGGCTTTGCGTGTGTAAGCCTGCTTTTGTTCATCAAACGCTTGGCCTTTGATACCCCCGCGTACCGCCCCAGAACGTTGATCGTGAAATGCAGGCTTCATCGCGAGGGATAAGGGTTGACTATTAGGTGTTGCTATCCATGTTCGTAATAGGCTGCGTTTTCTCTCTGGTTCCTCGTAATCATCGAAAGCTGTTCGCGAATGAATGATCACATGATTATTGAGAATCTGTAAATCGCCTCGTACCAGTTCAATGTCAAGTGTGAACGCTTCGGTTCCTGCATTTTGATCGATCCAGTTCATCGCTTCTTCTTGTAGCTCAGTTGGCGCTGCGGCGCCCTCGTGTCGATGGGCATACCGAATATGGTTTCGGGTATATCTGCAACTAAACCACCCTTGCTCAAAAGCCACCACAGGGGTCAGATAGTAAGGTAACTCGTCAGCGGCGTGTTCATCTTGCCGCGAATAATAGAGCGGCATCATCAAAGCCTCAGCGAGCCGAGGCGATTGGTCTTTTAACGTCTCGAACAAAGCCCTCGAAGAGCATGCTTTGCTGATACCACCAGACTTGGCTTCTTGAATGCAAAGCAAGCCAACAAAGTCAGCAAAATCTACATGAAAGTCTAACTCTGAGTTGGTGTTGTAACCTCTTCCGCCGGCAGCCCTATAAACACCGCCCACATTCTTGACATGATTGATTAAGGCGCTGTTCTTTCCTTGCGGCCTGAGCACACCAAGTTGATTGGTAAACCCCCAGTAAAGCGCCTTAATTGAGGGTTCATCAAGACCTTCAATCGGAAACCCCTTCAAAACGATCAGCCCAAAGCCTTGGTAAAGCTGATGGTTAATATCTTGTAACAACTGCTTGACATCTTCAAACGCAAAATCTTCCCCGCTAGAGTCTTCTAATGGTTTATTCGACGCCAAGAAAACCGTCAGCCCCTTAAGTAACCCCAGTTTTTCCGCTGACGTTAAAGGCCTAATCCATCGAGTGTCACGTTTGATATCATTCGCCAACCAAGGTTTAGGTTGCGCAACCTCATCGACTAAGCTACTCATATCCATAAAAGTAATGCCTCATATCATGTAGCACCTAAGCGCTGATGTCGCATAAAGTGCCTAACTATTTTCTTTAACTGCGTTTTCAACCCTTAAAAAATCAACTGATCGTCCCATACTAAACGAGGCATCGGAAGCCCACTAAACAAAGCCTCAGACAACCTAGGCTCTGGTATCTTGCCAAGCTTATCTTGTAAAACAAGCTCGATTTGTCGTAGATGCTGGCCCGCATGCCAAGCTGTGCGTTCCATGAATTCGTGTACAGTCGGTTCACCATAATACACACTAGCAATTGCTTTAAAATCTAGTCCAGCCAACTCGTTCTCAACCCAGTTAGACAGCCGATCAGAAACAAATGAGATGTAATGCGTCAGCTTCTCAGGGCTTGAATACTCAACAGGTAACGGATGCTCATAATCGGTAAATACTAGCGAGTACTTGTCTTGTGTCACCCTTAAGAACAAGTCTATGATCTCTGCAATATGACAGGCCAAGCTGCCATAGCTTCGAGGCCTACCTGGTAACATTTCACCAAAACGATCAGCAGGTATTTGCGTTACATACGCCTTGAGCACAGGTAAGTAGTCAGTCATACGGCCAGAAAGTTCAAGCGGCCCAAGCATCTCGCTACGGCTCGCTTCAATACCAGCCAAATTGTTGACTTGCGCGATCATTTGTCCATCACACCACTGATCGCCTTTTACCAAAACAGGTACTTGTCGCACGCCGAGTTTGGCCAAAGCCTCAAAGCCCTCAGCATTTTCTCTAACATTGACCGACTCAAACGCAACACCATATCTAGTCAAATGTTCCTTAAGATTTAAACAACTTGAACAACCTGGTTGCCAATACACTGTTAGCATGTCATGACTCACTGGCTACCCCCTTTTATTGAAAAATGATTTCGTTAAACGAACGGCTAATGGTAGAAGACTCAAAGCCAATATACCCAGCAAAAGCAAGCTCAACGGACGGTCCAGAAAAATTGATAACGTTAACTCGCCTGCGCCCTGATAGGTGCGCATAAGTTGTCCGTCTAAAATTGGTCCTAAGATTAAACCTAAAATAATCGCGATCAATGGGTAATCAAATTTACGCAACACAATGCCGACAACAGCAAACACCAACATGATATAAACATCAAACATCAAAAGCTTAACTGCGTAAGTTCCAATAATTGAAAACAAAGCAATGAGCGGAATCAAAACAACAGTAGGAACCTTAACAATTTTGGCTGCATAAAACGATACGATTAAACCAAAAAGTAACAACATGAATGACGCAAAAATCTGTGCACTCATAACACCATAAAGAAGCGCTGGGTTGTCAAGAAATAAGCGAGGGCCAGGAATTAAACCCTGTAGCATAAAACCACCAATCAAAACGGCGGTGGCCAACCCCCCCGGAATACCCAATGACAACATCAATGCAAGCGCTCCGCCTTCAGATGCGTTGTTTGCAGCCTCTGCGCTGATCACGCCTTCAGGTTCTCCTTTTCCAAAATTGGCACGATTCTTTGAAAATCGACGCCCTTCGTTGTAACTAACAACACTAGCAACCGTACCGCCAGCCCCAGGCAAACCGCCGATTAGGACACCAATCGCACTGGAACGTAACAAAGCGACTGGGTGACGAAAAGATCGCCTAAACCCAACGAGCAACTGTGAAAGATTGCCACTATTTCGACTGGTGTTAGACGCTTCTCCACCGGCAACATAAGTACGCTGCAGCATCAAGAAAAGCTCAGAAAACCCAATCAAACCGATCAATGCTGGTATCAGGGGAATACCATCTAATAACTCGTAAAAACCTAAAGTGCCACGAGTTGATCCGGCCGATGTCATACCAACAGTACCTAGCAAAACACCAAAAGCGCCTGCAATGATCGCTTTTAAAAAACTCTTATGCAGACTCGCAATCACAGTCAAACCAATCACGCCAACTAGAAACAACTCCGGCGGGCCAAAACTGAGTGCAAACTTTACTAGCAGTGGCATGATCAAAATTAGAAAAATCGCACCAATCAAATTACCAACGGCCGAGGACGACACTGCCAAACCTAGAGCCTCACTACCACGTCCTTGCTGCGTCATGGGATAACCATCTAACCCAGTAACGATGGCCTGCGGTGAACCAGGAATATTAATTAATATGGCAGATATAGAGCTACCAAAATTGCCCCCTGCGTAAATGCAAGTGAGAAAAACAATCGCCCCTAAGGGTTCCATACTGAAAGTGATTGGTAGCATTACACTTATAGCGAGCGGTGTACTGAAACCGGGAATTGCCCCCGTCACAATACCAAACAAAAGCCCAAGCATCATCATTAAAATGACATGCCAATCAGCCAATAATGAAATGCCGGCCCATAATGAAGAAAGCTCAGCCATAAATAGTGACCTTAAGGTAAAAGTGCATCAACACTAGACCAGAAATCCTGCTGGTAAAGAAAATTTCAGCATGACCACCATCGTGACATAAAGAAAGGCCACAACAGCTACAGGCAACACAAATGTTAGCCAAAGTGATCGGCTTCCAAGTAGATAGATTAAAACGCTGAGGTAAAGAAAAGAGGTTAAGACAAAACCGAGTTTATCGAGCAAAATAACGTAAAGTAAAGTGCATATTCCAAATGAAATGCTATTTTTTACGAAGGTACGATGGGCCGTCGTGTTTGCAATTATTGATGCTGATGCTGATGCTGATGCTTGTTCTATTATTGAGGCATTTGTCAAAGATGACTCCTCTGAATTATGCATCCTCATGTACGAGTCACGAAGCTTTAAAAAAATCAACGCAAAAGTACACATAGTAATGACGACAAAAACGGGCTGTATCAACAATAAGTTGAGTGTGCGAGACGGCAAAGCAGCCACTTCAAGGTAGTACAACGCCGAGCAACCGAAAATCAGCAACAGCACAATGATCTCGGCACACACTATTTTTATGGCAGATAACACATTCATCGAAGTCGTCCTCAGCAACACAATCGAACAGCCGGTCGCTAGCAACTAGCAACCGGCTGCACACAACTCACGAACGGTCTACTTACCCTGCAGTGCGTCTTTGAATTCAACAACTACTTCGTGTAATTCACGAACCATCTTTGCCGATTCCTCAGGGCCACGGTAGGCCGAGATTAATATCGAACCCTGCTTGTTGAGGTAATCTTGATATGCTTGACTATTGAAAAGTTTTTTATAGCTTTCGACGATCGCTTCAAATTCTTTTGGGTTTTTTTCTGCAAACTTTTTAGAAACTGCAATGAACCGGTTGTCTCCGATGGGTGGAATCTTAATATCAGGGTAGGCTTTGGTAATTGGCACCGCATTTGGCCAACCTGGAAAGACCTCACGAGACGATACAGCGAGCACCCGAACTTTATCGCCAAGCACCATATCACCGTATGCTGAAGCGACCATCGCGTCGCTGTGCCCACCCAACAGGTCAGTACGTTGCGCACCACCACCATTGAAAGTGACGACATTCACCTTCAAATTAAGCGCTTTCACAAAAGCCAAACCAAATAGGTAAGTACCTGAGCCTGGCACCATTGAGATTTTGATTTTGCCAGGGTTAGCACGCGCATCGTTAACTAAATCTTCAATCGTTTTGTATTTTGAATCTGCTCGCACAGTGATAGACGAGTAATCACGCTGTTCGATGTTGACGAATACAAAATCATCAAGTGAGAAATCAGCACCTTGAGCCACAATATTCATGCTTAACGTTGGTTGAATTCCTGCGAACAGAACTGAACCGTCTTGAGGTGCACCTATAAAAGTACGAGCACCGAGCATGCCGCCGGCACCGCCACGGTTTTCAACAATAATAGACGGACCACCCAGCGTTTTTTCCCAGTGAGAAGCTAAGCCCCTAGAGAAACGGTCGACTGACCCCCCCGCACCGAATGGGACAATTAATTTGATGTTACCCGTTGGCCAAACATTTGACTGCTGCGCAAAGGCAGTTGCCAAAGGCAAAGATGCCAGCATTGGCGCCGCAATAAGTGCCTTAGCAAAGGTACGTTTTTTATGATCCATGGTCTCCCCTATTTTTTGTGTATTTATTTAACCAAAAAAACTGATAAAAAAAGCGACATAGTTGCTAGCAGACTGAATGAACATTCAAACTAACAAGACAGCAAAAATAATAAATTGCACTAGCATCACTCGTTATAATTTTCTACCAAAATTTATAGTCTCACCTAAAACAAGCGTTTGCAAGATTTTTTTGGCTTATTAAAAGTTATTTATATTTAACATTCAATTTTTTAAAAATTTAATAATTCGTTACTTGCCTTGTGCTTGATGTCTGCTTATATCGTTTATGTAGAACACTAGGCCACCCTACTACTTACACTCTACCGCAAAGGCTCATGATGCACTCGAATGATTGTGACAAAGTGATGTGTCATAGATTCAAACAACAAAACAATCTTCAGGGCCTTAATAACTCAAAGATGCGATCACTGGAAGAATAGTCAAAATAACCACAGCGTCCTGGAATCTGAGCTTTTGCGGTGTCAAATCGCCCCTGGCTAGTTATATACGCTGGGTCAATAAATACACCCACCACTTGCCCGATGGTAAACCAACTATTCGTTTCTTTGCCGTCCAGATCTTTCAAGCGAAAGATGTCAACCACTTTACACTCAAGCGCTGCTGGTGTACCTTCGACTCGCGAGGGTCTAACCCGTACAGAAGGCACCTGCCCCAGATGAGCATATTCGAACTCATTGTGGTCAGCCGCTAAAGCAGCAGAGGTCAGATTCATGGCCTCTAAAAGATTATGCGACACCACGTTGAACACAAATTGGCCCGTGTCTTGGCAATTAATCAGTGTGTCTTTAATGCCAGAACTTGTAAAGCCCAACATGTTTGGATCAGTGCTGATGGCGTTAAAAAAACTATAGGGCGCCAAGTTTGGAATGCCTAGTTTGGAAACGGTGGAAATCCAGCCGATCGGTCGGGGTGACACGATCGCTTTGAACGGATCAAATGGGTAGACATCGCGAATGTTTTCTATAGGCGTAAACATCTACACACTCTCTAAGTGAGCGTCTATCGCCTTGTCAGCCATGATTTGGCAACGTTTTAGAAGGCGATGCTCATGGGGCAGATAATCTGGAATTGCATTATGAAGTGTTCGAATATTGTCTAGCACTAGCACATCAAGCTCGGTCCAAACAAAGGCAAATGAATACTGAGGCTTCACTTGATGTTCAAACAAATAATCAAGCAGTGCCCGGCTATCAGCATCAGACATTCCGATCACGCGCACGGTATAACCTGGGTTGCAATATAAGATCTTCCTGCGCGAAACGGGGTGACGCATGACGATGGGTTGAATTACTGGGGGTTTCTCTGCTCTTTGTGCAAGGCTTAGTGCAGGTCTATCTGAGCCTTTTCGCGCACGCATCATTTCCCAAAATTTATTAAAATCATGCTCTGATGACAACCCTTCAATTTGCTCTTTAACTTGATCGGGTAAAGTGTCATACGCTAAAGCCATGTCAGCAAATAAAGTGGCGCCCAATGGTTTACCATCACGCATTGGCACTTTCACTCCGTACAGCATATTAGCTAACGCAATGTTTTTAGAATAAGACATGTCAGTGTGCCAGCCCTGACCAGCATCAGACAAACCGATCTTCACCCCGTTTTCGACGATATTTGAAAGTGTCATGATTTGAGGGTAAGTTTGATCACGCTTAGTATTGGCCACGTTGATCTCTAATGTCCCAAATCGCAACGCAAAATTAATCATATCTGACTCTTGCAAGTGTTGCTGGGGAAACCTAAGGAACCCATAATTAGCCAAAGCATGGCGCAACATCTCCTCCTCAGTATCAGACAAGGGTTTGGCCAGATCCATTCCAAAAACAGTAGCTCCGATCATCGCTTCGTAAGGTTTGATTTTGATCGTCATTTGATTTAACTCCTTAACTTTCTGTCAACACATCAGGTACGTTGAGAGATTTTGCCAGTTCGGCCAATTGAGCAATGAGCGCGTCAGCAATTGGAATACCATCGACCAGCCGTTGTTGCATGACTCGACTCTCGATTTCACCGGGAAGCATCACAGGATGATCTGGGTCGACAGGCGTGGTTGCATGCAAAGAATCAACCACCTCATCAACACTGCCAAAAAAATCTGTCAAAGCACCGAAGCGAGCTGGATCAATGGCCAAAAAAAAGTGGCCGATATTGTCTTGACCGAGTGGCGTGTGACGCTGTTCCTCGGGCAATCTCACGCGCCCCGAAAAAGATGCGCCAGTCAAACAACCCGCAAAAAAATGAGTCATCAGACTCAACCCGTAGCCCTTGTGACTACCTAACCCTAGCGTTGAACCGAGTGGCGTGATGCCCCCTCGCTCACGGCCATAAACGATGTCCTCAGCACGACTGGGGTCTGTCACTGAAAGACCTTGACCATCGACAACCCACCCCTCAGGCACGGGTTTATTTTGATACTTAAAAACACGAATTCGATTGCCAGCAGCCGTTGACGTAGCAATATCGAAGATAATTGGCTCAGCCCCTCCTCTGGGAATACCATAAGCCAAAGGGTTTGTTCCCAAAACGGGGTCTCTTGCGCCAGGCGGCACCACACAAACCACTTTGGTTGATGTGGTCACAAACGACATCAGGCCCGCACGAGAAATTTGATCGGCGTAGAACCCCGTTGCCCCAAAATGGTGTGAGTGCGAGACACTAACAGCCGCCACACCAGAAGATTGAGCCCGTTTGATGGCTTCCTCGCATGCCAAAGTAGCCCCTAGAAAGCCAAAGTTCCCGCCACCGTCAATACTCACACTCGACACACTTTCTTTAATGACTTGAGGTATGCCGTGAACGTCTAAAGCACCTTCTTTTAACCAGCGTTGGTAAAGCGGTAAGAGCGCAATGCCGTGTGAATCTATACCTCTAATATCAGCGTACATCATGCCATCTATGATGAGTTGCTGGTGTTTCAACGACAGACCAAACCCTGACAAAATATGAGCAATTTGCACTGACACACGCTTGTGGCTGAACTGGCGCATGATCATATCTCCTTTACAAAACGGTTACGCAAAACACCAAGATGGCTAACAGAAACAGTCACGACATCACCATGTTGCAGATACTGAGGTGGGTTTAAGAAATGCCCCACCCCTTTGGGGGTTCCCGTGGCAATCAAATAGCCAGGCTCAAGTGTCATATAGGTAGAAAGGTGGGACAAAATTTCAGCCACAGAGTAGATCATGTGTGACGTGTGGCCATTTTGCATTAGCTCTGCATTGACTTCACAGCGCACAGACAAGTTTTGACAGTTATCGATTTCGTCGCTTGTGACTAACCATGGACCACAAGGGCAAAAACCGTCCATACTTTTAGCAAAAGATGTTTGCGCCGGTCCAAAATCAAACTGAAATTCCCTGGCCGAGACATCATTGACGTTAATAAAGCCCGCTACATAAGTTAAAGCATGCTCTGGGCTCACCCGGCGCATGCGGCGACCAATCACTACGCCCAATTCAGCTTCCCAATCTGTTTTTTGAATTAACTTAGGAATGAGAATATCTTGATCATGTGCCGCCAATGAATTAGGGTGATTGAAGAATATTTTTGGGTAGTCTCCCAGTTTTAACCCACCCTCACTGACATGGTCTTGGTAGTTACGACCGACGCCAATAATGGGTCCGTTAACAGGCACCCCATAACGAATATCACGCTCTGGAAGCCCTGGTGTCTGCGACAAATGTTCCAGTAACTTTGCACGCAAACCTGGAGAATTAGCAATCGCAAGTATTTGCTCAGCCACCGGCTTACCCCGAAGGCTATCTACCTCGACTCCCGCCTGATGACACACATCCATCAGCAGATACAACATACCGTCTAAATGAATAGCTGCTTGCGGACCTCCATCTAATTCAACACAACATAGCTGCATAATGACCCTTACATTTGATTCGGCAGCCACGTTACGAGCCCCGGGAACATAACAAAAAGCACAATTAATAATATTTCGGTAATAACAAAAGGCACAGATCTAGCAAAAATTAACTTTGTATTTACCCCTGTTGCACCCGAAGCAATAAAGACGTTCAACCCCATAGGAGGGGTTATCAGACCAATCTCAGCCGTTTTTATAATCAAAATACCTAGCCAGATACCGTCAAAGCCAAGGTTTGTTAGCAGTTCATATGTAATCGGCACGGTCAACAGCAGAATTGCAAATTGATCCATGAACATGCCAAGAATGATGTAAAAAAGTACGACGAAAAACAACACAAGTAACGGAGACATACCTATTTCACTGATACTGTTGAGCAGCGCTGGAATGACCTGTGACAATGTAATAAATTGCCCAAAAATTAAAGCACCAAAAATGATCGTGACGATCATCGCAGTGTTCTTAAGCGTGTTGCCCGTCGCCTGCTGAAACCCTGCCCAGCTCAGACGTTTCATTCCAATGCACAAAAGAAATGCACCCAAAGCACCAAGCGCACCCACTTCAGTTGGGGTCGCAAAGCCGGTATAGAGGCTTCCTAAAACCAAAAAAATCAGCAACCCAATGGGCCAAACTCGACCTTTGGCAGTACTGACCGGTATCTCTTTTAAATTCTTGGATAGGGGCGGTACGCTCTGGGGTCTAAAAAAAATGGTGACGTAAACCGCAACAATGTAGCCCGCGGCAGTCAGAATGCCAGGAATAATGCCAGCCAAAAAAAGCTTTCCCACTGATTCTTCTGTGATGATGCCGTAAACAACCAAGGCAATCGATGGGGGAATAAGAATAGACAGTGTTCCCGTAATACTGATGATAGCAACACTGAAGCCCTGATCATAACCAAGTTTTTTCATGGTCGGAAAAGCTGATCGAGACAAGCTAGCCACTGCGGCGGTAGAGCTGCCACAAGCAGCCGCAAAGACCGAGCCCGCCAAAATGCAAGCGGTAGCAAGCCCACCACGTAAACCTCTAAAGCGACGGTTAAATGCCTCCATCAAATCTTCGGCCACACCACTAGAACTTAACAACTCTGCCATCAGAATAAATGTTGGAATTGTCAAAATCACATAATTTGCCGTAGCGTGATGTACCACCTGGCTGAGCAGCCCTAGGGTTATGGTTGAACCTACCAACAAATAAAGACTGACGGTACCCGCTATACCAATTGCAAACCCAACTGGCCAACCAAGCGTGATCAGAACCAACAACAAGCCAATGCCAAGCGCAATGTCCATCAATGCCCCTCAGGCTGGTCGCCTACGCCAAGACCCATAAGTAATGTTCTAACAGATAAAAGCCAACAGCCAATCGGAATCCAGATCCAACTCCACGCCACTGGCCAATCAATCACGCCCATGATCATGTGATTTTTTTGCCAAGCTTCCCAAAACACCACAAACGCCTCAAACCCTAGAACGCCAAGATAGATCGCAGAGAAGATCAACCCGACCCTATAGATGCCTTGCCAAAGTTGTGCGGGCAACCACTGAGCTAATAACGTTATTCGAATAAAACCGCCCTGTCGAAACCCCCATGGCAATGCCAGTGTGATCAACATCACAAGCAGATAAGTCTGAGTCAACTCAAGCTGGAATTCAATCGGTGCAGAAAATAGGTGCCGGCCAGCTGCGTTGGCACCTACGAGCAAGACAGCGGCTATTAGGGCAATCGCAGCAATCACAGCACAGCTATTTTCTACAAGCAACAAGGCCCTAGCCAGCCTATTAAGTAACTGGCTGTTTTCATGCTTGTGCATGATTGTCTCCGTTTAGCTTTAGAAGTTGCCCTTGTAGGCATCTAAAACGGCTGTGGCAGGGAGCCCTCGACTGTTTAGGCGCTTAACCCAATCAACGTGCACCAAGTCTAACTTGGTCGACATTTCTTGCAATTGCGCAGGCGTGAAAGCAAACATCTGTACCCCGTCAGCAGCGAATTTCTGCGCGAGTAAACCACCCGCATTGTCTAAACTATTTGCCGCTTGGCTTTGCACAGATTGACCACAATCTTGAAAGATCTTCTTTAAACTGTCGTCCATCTCATTCCATTTTGCTTGTCGAACCGACATGACATTAACAAATGTTCCGAATGAACCGTTTGTGCTGATTGCTTTAGCTAGCTCTTGTAGTTTGTAACCCGAGACGCTTGCCAACGCAGAGATCGTGGCATCGGCTGTACCCCTCTGCAAAGCAACGTAGGTGTCACCTACCGAAATAGTGGCAGGTGAACCGCCTAGTGATTTAATCACGAGGTCCATGGCGCCCCCGGCAGAGCGAATCACCTTGCCCTTAAATTGGGCGGGCGTTTTAATCTCTTTTGACACTGAAACAATTTGGTAGGGCGGAAAGGCCATGACTGAAATCGGCACCACCCCATTATCACTAAATTCTTTGGCCAAAGCTGGGTTACTTAGAGTCTTGCTATAAGCCGTTACGATCGCCACTGCCGTGCTACCAAGCCCTGGAAGCATCGAAACACCGTTAAGTGGAAGCTTGTCGCTGTAATAACCAACCGGCACTGGTGCAACGTCAGCCACCCCTTTTTGCAGCGCAGGCAACAACTCTTTAAGCGTCGCTAACTGCCCTGATGGGAAGTACTTAAAAGCCACCTTGTCGCCGGCGATTTTTTGCACGCACGTCATCCATGGCATAACAAACTCTTTGGTAATAACGTGATTTGCGGGTGAGCCATGCACCAAGTTGAATGTAGTCGTAGCTGATGCGGCGCCAAATATCAAACCACCACCAATGGTCGCCAATGTTAATTTAATTTTTTTATTCATGATGCCTTCCTCCTAAGGTTAAACCTAACAGCAGATTTTTTTATTATTTAAAAAACTACTCTGGCCGAGTGGCCATCATTGAGGGGCGTTGCGAAAAGCGTTGCGCCCATTCGGCTAGCTGAAGTCTGTTGATTAACCATTGACCTTCAGCATGTCGAAATTGAATCCATTCAAGCGCGCACGCAAGCGCGATTGCGCCCTGAGTTGCCTCATGCGGAAGGCTATTCGCGTCTTGATCTAAGCGGTCTAAAGTTCGGTTGATTTTGCCAAACTGCAGATCGATAAATTCTTGCCACTGAAAATTTTGCGGGCGAATTTTTTCTAAGCGAGCGGCGTAACCTGCATCAAGAATGCCATCTGCAGTTGAAACTAAACACTTGTCTTTTAAAGCGGGGGCTACCCCAGGGAAGTTATGGGTTGCCACGTTACCCGCTAAAAACTCGCTGATGACAGGCGAGTCATAAACAGCAATTCCATCGTCGGTCAGCAAAACGGGAACTTTAGCCAGCGGATTAAAGGTGCAAACGGGGCCAGCGAGGTCTTTAGTATCTGCCTCAAGAAGCTCGACCCCCTCAGTCAGGTTTAACTCGAGAATCAGTACGCGGACCTTGCGTGCATAAGGTGAATTTGTTGAGTAATACAGCTTCATTGTTTGAACCTTCCGTTTTTTAGGGCTTAGTTAGCCTTAAATAAGTTACTTCTTATGATTCATAACTACAACACAAAAATATCAATATACTAATAAGAAAAACTAATGAATAGAATTTAAGCTTTATTACTGTTTTATCACTGCTTCATAACTTTTTAAGTTTTGTAACGCTACCCTCAAACATTCTGAAGGTCTCCATGCATCAATTCAGTCAAATTCCTAAAAGTCTGTTTGGCCACCTTCGCACCTTCGTGGCAGTTACTGAGCTCATGAGCTTTCGCCTAGCGGCAGAAACACTGGGCCGAACTCAGCCAGCGATTACCGCCCAAATCATTCAGCTCGAAGATTATCTAGGGGTGACTCTGTTTGAAAGAACAACCCGCATCGTTAGGCTAACGCCCCAAGGAGACTACCTTTTTGAAAAGTCAAAAAAGTTGCTAGGGCAAACTCAACAGCTTATTGCAGACATGCGCTCAACCCGTTACACGATAGAGAATCAGATATTGGTATCTTTAGCACCCACTATTGCTGCAAATTTAATCACTGACTCATTGGCTCGCTTTGAAATATCAAACCCTCAGGTACGGGTTTTAATTAGTGAACATTTAGGTCCAGAAATGTTTGTGGCGCTTCAGAACCGTGACGTTGAGTTTGGTATTGGGCCCTATCGTCGGGTGCCGCAAGGCATTGTTTTCCAAACATTATTTCAACAACCCTTTTACTTGATCGTTCACACCAGCCATCCATTAGCTAGCCGCGGCCACGCCAGCCTAGCAGACTTACCCAATTTGAATTTACTTTGCCCAGCACCAGGCACGACAGCGCGTGAAGTACTAGACCATGCGCTCATGACGCGAGGGCTCATCGTGCAGCCGCGCTACGAAGCCCTGCAATATCAAACGCTGTTTGTACTGGCCTCAGCTCAACTTGGGGTAACTGTCATGCCGATGGTCAATCAAGAGCTTTTAGTGGCGATGAACTTGGTGCCACTGCCATTTGACGACTTTCCCATGCAGCGAGCCGTTGGCCTTCTGAAAAGAGATGGCGAAAAACTTAGTGCTATCAGCGCAATACTCATTGCAACGTTGCTAGACGCAGCGTGCATACATTATAAATTAACGCCTGAAGCTGAGCAGCTGCGCAACCAGAGCGTTAGCAAGGCGAATGATCAAATCTGATTAGCGATCAAAGCCCCCCCATTGCCCCAGGGTAGCTCACCTCTTGCAGTTTTCCGGTATCAACATCGTAGATGAACCCGCGGGCAGTAATTTTGTCTGCGCCTTCAGTGGGCAGCCAAGGGTGATTCAAAATTCTAGACAAGCTTTTGCGGACATCCCATTCAAGACGTTCAATTTGCGAGGGCGTTACTTCGCCGTCTAAAGGCTCTAGTTCACCTCTAAAGGCATGAAATAGACTGGGCGAAACGCTGCTACAACCGCAAGATTCAAACTGACGATTGGTTGCACCCCTAAGCACTTCAACCGATTTGGGGTCGCCTTCAAGGCCCATACGCAACAACTCATCAGAAAAAGCCAGCATTCCGCAGCGGGTGTGATGCACCACCAAGAAATCATGGGTATCTAAAAGATGATGAGAAATGATTAAGCTGCGCAGTGCATCTTCAGTTACCACACCCCCTGCATTACGAATAATATGCGCATCGCCAGTCTGTAAACCAAGTAAATCTTCGACATCCATACGTGCATCCATACAAGCGACGACTGCCGTATGCTTGGCAGGGCGAATGGGTTGCTTACCCGGGTAAGCAGACCGGTGAGGTGTTTCACCCTCGGCATACTGACCGTTGTTATCGACTAACTCTTTATAAATGTTTTCTGACATGAGATTTCCTTTAAATGGAACTTGATTCAGCAATGAGGCTTAGTATTATTGAATCATGGCATTAATACATGACTCTATTATTATGGAAGCTATCATATGGACATGGAAAGACTGGCTAGGTGCTTACGATTATTCGCCATGGAATAAAACAATTGTTTTTGTTGTACTCATTTCCTCGAGCGCTACCAACCCTTTTTCTCGTCCATGACCACTTCGCTTGACCCCACCGAAAGGCAGTTCAACACCACCGCCCGAACCGAAGCCATTTATATACACCTGCCCTGCTTTTATTCCTTTAGCCATGCGCATTTGTCTGCCACCATTTTCAGTCCAGACAGCACCTAGTAACCCGTATTCAGTCGCGTTAGCTAACTTGATAGCCTCTGCTTCATCACTAAATGGCACAGCAACTAATACTGGGCCAAATATCTCTTCGGTCAACAGATTAGATTTGTGATCAGGTGCTGAAAACAGTGTGGGTGTAACAAAAAAGCCACCCTCAGGCACGCCATCAGCAATTTTACCTTGTGCGATTATTTTCAGATTTTGATCTATACCCTTTTGAATGTAGCCATTGACACGTTCAAACTGACTTCTGTTCACGACAGGGCCACACGTTAAGTCCATCTCAGGTGTTCCTGCACGCGTTTTACTAAATTCAATCGCCAATTTCTGCATAAACTCATCATAAATGCTGGCTTGCACCAGCAGTCTGCTGCCCGCTGTGCATGTTTGACCGGTGTTGTGAACGATACCCTTTACGATAGACGCGATAGCGGGATCAAATTTAGCATCTTCAAAAACCACATGTGCCGACTTACCTCCGAGCTCGAGCACACACTTCACGGCATGCTTAGCAGCAGCTTGCTGAATCGATACACCCACTTGGTTTGATCCGGTAAAGCTGATGAAGTTAATATCTGGGTGTTGCGCCAAACTGGCCCCTGCCTCTTCGCCTAAGCCGGTGACCACATTAAAAGCGCCGGCGGGAAAACCGACCTCTAACGCCAGTTCAGCGACACGCAAAATAGAAAGACAAGCATCTTCCGCAGGTTTCACCACACAAGCATTACCCATAGCGAGCGCTGGTGCTAGGCTACGGCCCAGCATTTGAGCCGGATAGTTCCATGGAATAATGTGCGCCGTCACCCCTAGCGGTTCTCGAATAACTTGCACAGAGTAGTCATTCAAATAGGGAATGACCTGGCCAAGCACTTTGTCAGCAGCACCACCGTAGAATTCAAAATATCGGGCTAAAACGGTAATGTCATTGCGAGCCGTCGAAATTGGCTTACCCGTATCTCGCATTTCAAGGTCAGCCAGTTCATCTAGATGAACCAAGATGGTTTGCCCTAGAGTCAACATTAACCGGCCGCGGCTGAGGGCATCAAACTTACCCCATGCAGAGCTCAGTGCCTGACGCGCTGCATTCACGGCAAGATCTACGTCTTCACGTTGACCACGCGGTATCTCTGCAAATACTTTGCCATCAATCGGCGAGACCACGTCCAGCAAGCCACCTTTTACGGCGCTAACCTTTTGACCATTAATAATCATCTGTGCCATAAGTTTAATCATCCTTATTTATTTTAAATTAGTGAATTCAAGTTAAAAGATCTAAACCTTCTCAAGAGTTTAAATTGATATCAATTTAAGATGTCTTTTGTGAAACTACAAACATAAAGCACTTATTAAGCATGAAGCACTTAAAAGTTATAACCGCTTTAGCGGATCTTTAATAGCCATTAACATTTTCCGACTTGAACTTACAACATACTAAAACCACCATTAACACTAACAACCTGTCCAGTTACCCAAGATGAGTGTTGGCTGCTCAAAAAAACCACCATCCCTGCAATATCGTCAGGTTGCCCAATACGTTTTATCGGATAAAGTTTTAAAATTTTATCGCGATTTTTCTCTAGCCACGATTCGTTAGTACGATGTGTCTCAACCAATCCTAGGGACACTACATTAGCTGTAATACCAGAAGAACCAACTTCTTTTGCAATTGACTTTGTCAGTGCAATAACACCCCCTCTAGACGCAGCCGTCAGTGACAAAAACCGTTCTCCTACTAAGGCTGAGTCACCACAGAGATTAACAATACTACCGCTTCCAGATTTCAACATGTAAGGCAGTACGGCATGCATCGTGTGTATAACGCCGAACAGTCCAATACCGATTTCTTGCTCCCAATCTTTAGGCACTGTTTCAACGAAACGTTTAGGCTGGTAATAGCCCGCATTGTTGACAAGAACATCCAATCGACCATAGCGTTCAATAATTTTCGAAATCATGGCACTAACATCTTCATTGCGTGTCAGATCAGCTTGATAGCAACTTGCGTCAGAACCAAGTTGTAAAAGGTCGTTGACGAGTAGATCTGCCTCTTCAGCAGCTTCGTTGAAGTGCACCACAACTTCTGCACCCTCGCATGCATAAAGGCGAGCAATTGCAGCACCAACCCCTCTAGCTGCCCCAGTAACAAGCACCACTTTTTTATTTAAACCTGTGTCCAAATCTAACTCCTACTTTTAAAAAGACGGTCTATGAAAGATAACTACTGATCAATTTTGGACTAGATAGAAGCTCGCGACTATTCCCCTTCATGACACACTGACCATTCCTAAGCACTAACGCTTCGTCGGCATACTCAAGTGCAAGCATCGCTACTTGCTCAACAAGAATGATTGCAAGCCCCTGCGACGCCAATTCTCTCAAAGTACGCAAAATTAGATGAACAATCTGCGGTGCCAATCCGAGGGAAGGCTCATCTAGCATTAAAACCTTTGGTTTCATCATTAGGCCCCTCGCGACTGCAAGCATTTGTTGCTCACCGCCTGACAGTTGAGTGCCCATTATGGCTTCGCGCTCACGAAGGATCGGAAATCGAGCCCACTGCATTTGAATATCATTCTCCATTTCTGATCGTTGACTAGTTAAATTTGATGCCCCCAAGATTAGATTTTCCCTAACTGACAGCCCTGGGATAATTTGTCGACCCTGAGGAATATGAACTAGACCTTGAAGTGAAAGTTTGTGGGCAGGTATGTTGGAGATCAATTTTCCATCAAACTCAATAGACCCTGACTCCAGTGGAATCAAACCGGATAAGCTACGCAGTAATGTCGTCTTTCCAGCACCATTAGCTCCGATAACAGCAGTTATTTGCCCCGGACTAACTTCAAGAGAAATGTCGTGCAAAATTCTGTTTGGACCGATCTTCGCACAAATTGACTCGACCTTGATCATGCTTCTTTTCCAGTTCCAAAATAGGCTGCAATGACATCAGGATTAGATTGAATTACTGTTGGCGTTCCCTGGGCGATGAGTTGACCAAAGTTTAAAACACTTATCTGATCACAGACTGACATCACAAACTCCATGTTGTGCTCGACCAAGAGAATCGTGACACCCCTCTCACGCAATCTCGTTATGACAGATGCTATCTCTTTGGCCTCTTGACTATTCATTCCTGCAACTGGCTCATCGAGCAAGAGAATCCTCGGTCCTTGAGCAATCGCACGAGCGAGTTCTAATAGTTTTCGATGACCATAGGGCAGCTCACTTGGCAACCGATTAGCCAGATGCGCAATCTTCAAAAATCGCAGAATTGACAGTGCGCGTTTCTTTTCAGGAATTTCAGTTGGTTGCCCCATCAGCCAATTAGCAAAGCACTTGAATTCACCGCGTTTAGACTGAACGCCAAGCAACACATTATCAAGAACTGAAACACCCTCAATCAATTGTAAATTTTGAAATGTACGAACCAATCCGCTTTGAGCGCGTTTAGCAACACCAAGACCAGACATATCTTTATCGCCAATCAAGACTCTTCCATTATCAGGAACATAAATACCCGCTATCATGTTGATAACTGTTGATTTTCCAGCGCCATTAGGACCAATAAGCCCATGCACTTGGCCTTTCTTGATATCAATAGATATTTTGTCTACAGCTTTAACTCCGCTATAGCTTTTGCTAACCTGTTGTAGGGTGATTGAGGTGCTATGTTGTTCTAGACCGCTTAATGCAAGTTCAATATCTTCTGACGTAATATCCAAAAAACTGTCTGGAACCAAAGGCTCTTTGCGCCGTATTAACCCAAGGGCGCTCTCGAGAATGCCGCTTGCCCCTTTGGGAAATGCCAACAGAACAACCAATAGAATCGAGCCATAAATAATTAAACCGTATTTATGAACGCCAGCAATCAGTTCGACAATTCCAAGTAAAATCAATGTGCCTATTATCGGTCCAGATCTACTACCCAAGCCCCCAATGACAACAGCAATCAACAAGGCAATACTCAAACGAACCGTGAAAGCATCACTACCCACATAACCGGACTGATGGACAAAGAGAGCACCACCAAGACCTGCCAACGCTGCAGAAAAACCAAAAATTAACGTTTTCCACACCTGTGTTTGGATGCCAACAGATGCCGCAAATACTTCAGACTCACGTATCGCACGCAACCCCCGGCCAATTCGAGTTTCATTAATGTAGTCAGAAATTACCTGGGCACAGAGCAAAGATAGGCCTGCAACATACAACAGCATTACAGCACCACTGATTGGGCCAAACCCCTCAAATTGAGAGATACCAATTAAACCCATAGTACCGCCAGTTAAGTCAACCCATCGCTGAGCCAGAATATCAATGACATATCCAAATGCCAAAGTCGTCATAGCCAGATAAAGCCCTCGAGTCCGTAGTGCGTAAGTGCCGACGACCAACCCTCCAACAGCTGCAACTAACGTACCAAAAATTATTGATAAAATTAGTGGCCAACCAAAATGCAATGATGTCAAGGCGGAGCCGTAAGCCCCGAGGGCATAGAAGCCAGCTTGCCCCAGAGACATTTGACCCGATAGCCCAAGCAACAAATTTAAACCAATGACCGCAATGGCGGTGTAGCAAAAAGTCTGAGCAACAAAAATAAAGAATTCATTAACAGTTAGCCAAGGAAAAACAAGGATGAAAATCAAGGCGAAGATATATTTAAACTTATTATTTTTTTGCGAGCCTAAAGAAGATTTTTCACCGGACATCAGCTTGTCTCTCTGAAAACAACCCAGAAGGCCAGACTGCAACAATAATCAACGCAGCAAGTAATGGGTACAAGTCACCAAAACTAGAATCAAAATAATTTGAAAGTGCTTCAAAAACTCCGAAAAGAATGCCACCGACCAAAATACCTACTGGATTAGCAAACCCTCCAATCGCTGCTACTATCAGAGCCTTGATGGTCAGAACCAAACCGATGTGTGGGTTAATAGCAATCAGTGGTCCAAGCAATATTCCCCCTACTGCAGCTAACATCGACGCTATAACAAACACGCCAGTCTTAACAAGCGAAGTGTTTACGCCAAGTAGCTTTGCCGTTTCAGGATTGAAAGCAACTGCTTGAATGCTTCTACCCCAACGTGTTCGAAACATAAATAAGTAGAACCCCAACACAATAATTGCTGCTGCTAAAATGACTAGTATTTCCTCAAAAAATAGTCCAGCTCCGAATACCTGAACGATATGGTCCCTGCCAGTACTGAAAAGTGGGGGTGAGTAATGAGCAGTTTTTCCAAAACCGAGCTCAATCACATTTTGTAAAATTAAGGCAATTCCAGCCGTTGTTAAGATCCAAGAAAAAGCACCTATTTTCAAAGATTTTTTTCTTTCTAACGGCTGGATTGCGATCAAATCTAGAAGCCAACCCATTAGCGCCAAAATAACCAAAGTTACAACTACACATGCGAGCAGCGGTAAACCCGCTGAACGTGTAGCGAGCATAACAAACGTAGCTACCATGAGAAAATCACCCTGCCCAAAGTTAACTTTGTGAACTGTTAGGTGAGTGATATACAAACCAAGTGCCACCAAAATATAGATGGAACCCATGGCCAGACCACTTGATATTATTTGGACTAAGTTGGCAACCGTCATGGTCAATTCAACCTTGTAATAACACCGTTTTTCCAAACGCCGAGAAACACATGCTCTTTATCTAAGCACTCGTGATCGGTCGAACTAAAGGGCTTGGCGGGAGTCGCAGAAACTGCCTGAATACCATCAATATTTTCTAAAGCATTACGAATTGCAGCAGGATCTGACTTTCCCACTTTATCAACTGCAGCAAAAACAATCTGACCAGCGTCATAACCCAACGCAGCCACTACAGGCCAACGGTAAGCAGACCCGAACTCTTTCTTAGCCTTTGCATCAAACGCTTGGGCTTTCGGTGTGGTGATATCTAACGCTTGGCCCATCACCGTCCCCTCGATCGCCTCTTTACCAACAATCTCAATCACTTTCTGCGACGAAAGGCCCCAGTTACCCGCTACTACGGGCTTGTATCCAATACGAGGCATTGGACGAAATGGAAGCTCAAACGACTCGTGAAAGTTAAGCACCAACTGAGCGTCAGCATCTTTGAGTTTGATCATCTGGGGGGTCAAGTCATTAACACCAGGAGCAGCCGCTTCAATAGCCACCAAAGTCACCCCACGGGTTTTTAAACCTTCAATAATTTCCTTAGCAGCAAAGTTTCCGTACCCAGTAGTGGAATGGACAAGCCCTATACGCTTAAAGTTTTTAACGCCCCAGTCCAACATTTGATCAATTTGAAACTGTTCCACCATCGAACATCTAAAAATGTAACTTGGATTCTCATTTATAAACTTTTTGGTAATTCCTGTGGCGATGGATGGACCAGCCATTAGCGGCACACCTGCCTTTTGAATAATAGGTGCCATCGCCATAACGTTACCGCTACTAACCGTTCCGATTATCGCTGCTACTTTGTCGTTTTGAATCAATCGCTGTGCGAGTGATACTGCACGCTGCGGGTTTGCCTCATCATCATAGACAATAAGCTCAATCTTTGTTTTACCACCACTAGCTTGGTAATCTTTAAGTGCCAGCTTTACTCCCTGCAAGTAGGACTCACCAAAATCAACAATCGCTGGTGGGCCGCTTAAACCCTGAATAACACCAACTTTGACTTGAGCATTAGACGTGCTACTTAACGCTAGCCCAACGGTACAGGCTATAATAGCCCCGAACTTTCCGATTCCTATTTTCATGATGTCTGTCTCCTGTTATTAGTAGTTGTAATGCTAGATCACCGTTTTTTACCGGCCTTTAAACTCGGCTGGTCGCCGTTCTTTGAAAGATGTCACTCCCTCCTCCAAATCCTCTGTCATCGCTAAGTCCCGAAACGATCTTGATTCGAAACGTAACGCCTCTTCTATATGCATACCCATGGTTGCCCTCATGACTTCTTTCGCAAACTGCTGAGATAAGGGCGCTCTACTAGCTAACATTTCAGCGTAACTTAATGACTGAGTCAAAAGTTCAGACTGGGGGTATATTCGATTAACCAAACCGATTCGATAAGCATGCTCTGCATCAACTCTCTCACCTGACAGAATGATTTCCATAGCGTGTCCTAAACCGACGATTTGAGGTAAGCGTATGAGCCCACCATCACACGCATGAAATCCCCACTTTACATCCTGCAAGGCAAATTCCGCGTTGGGTGTTGCAAACCGTATGTCGCAAGCTAACGCGAGCTCGAATCCACCTGAAATAGCATAGCCATTGATAGCTGCCACGATGGGTTTATTAATATTCAGATTTCTCGTGATCCCACCAAACCCGGTGCCGTTGGTGTACTTAACACGAAACTCCTGGGCATCGGTACGGGCAAAATTTAACGTGTAAGTTTTTAAATCGGCACCCGCACAAAAAGCTTTATCTCCTGCGCCTGTAATAACAGCAACTCTGGCTGAGTCATCATCAGCAAAATCTTTCCATAATTCGACGAATTCATCATTAGCAGCAAAATCCAGAGAGTTCATTTGATTAGGTCGATTGATCGTGATCAGTCGAACAAATCCATGCTTTTCATATTTTATATTTGACGTCATCTAATCACCTTAAATGCTAATTTTTCTAATTGAACATCATTTGTCTGGCTATTAACGAGCATTACTCTATCGCCAATACGATCGCCTGCGTTGTAAAGGAAACGCCCCGTTACTCGAACACCAGCGTCTAAATCAAACACACCAACTTCGTAGGAAACTTCGTCTTTAAACTGAAGGGGTGGCTTACGAATCGTTGTCCAACTTGCAAGCTTTCCCTCACCCAAAACCTCAGCAGGCATAAGATGCTCGCTTAAGCACGTTGGACAAATCTGCGCCGTTATATCGCAGCGTGCACCGCAAGATTCACATTTATGAAATATCAAAAATTTGTCTGCGGCCGTCATCAAACCACCCCAAATAAGTTGACGGTACATGCCACACCAGTACCACCTAAATTGTGAGTCAGGCCAATTTTCGCCCCCTGAACTTGATTTGGGTGCTCGCCTCTCAGTTGAGCAACTACCTCGTAGATTTGACCAACGCCGGTTGCGCCGACAGGGTGACCTTTTGCAAGGAGACCGCCGCTTGGATTGATTGCCACATCACCGTTGACAGTCGTTCGACCATCCCTTGCCCAACGAGCACCCTCACCTCGTGGAATGAGACCTAGATCTTCACTATCGATTATTTCGGCAATTGAGAAACAATCGTGTAACTCAACAACGTTCACGTGTGCAGGTCTAACTTGAGCTAATTGAAAGGCTTGATTTGCCGCTTTAACTGTTGCTTCGAATGAACAAAGGTCAAGATGTTTAGCAATTTGGGGCGCACCGCTGGTCTGGACGGACGAAAGAACACGAACTGGTTGCTTCGCAGACTTGCTAGCGAATTCTTTCGATGTCAATATTAAGGCTGCAGCACCATCTGATGCCGGGCAGCAATCAAACAGCTGCAATGGATCAGCAATCATTGACGATGCGGCAATTTCGTCAAATGTTAGCGTTGCACCCATCTGCGCCAAGGGGTTTATTAAACCATTTGATTTATTTTTGATAACAACGGAAGCAACATCTTCGCGGCTAAGGCCGTATTTATGCTCATAGGATCGCCACGCAAGTCCGAACAAACCTGGAAAAGTCAATCCGGAAGGAGCATCAAGTTCATTGTCCATTGCACAATTTAACGCGGAGGTTACCTGCGATGTGGATGCGTGAGTCATTTTTTCAACCCCAATTACCAGTGCCACATCACACATACCATATGCAACAGCTAGCCAAGCATGACGGAAGGCGATCCCTCCTGAGGCGCAGGCACCCTCAACTTTGGTGCAGGGTATGTTTCCTGAAAGCCCAAGCCTATCAGCAACAATTCCAGCGAGAACTTCTTTACCGTTTAATGGACCACTGATAAAGTTTCCTAGATAAACCGTTCCAATTTGGTCCCGCTCGACACCTGATTGACGAATTGCTTCAGCTCCTGCCCTCGCAGCCAGTGTTTCTATGGCCGTGTCCCGGTGGCGACCGAAAACCGTCGAACCAATACCCGTAACGAACACTTCTCTCATTTCATAACCTCTTCAAGTTAATTTTTTCCGAAGCTCGGTCTTCAAAATCTTGCCGTAATTATTTTTGGGAAGTGATTCTACAAAAAAGTATTGCCTCGGGCGCTTGAATCTAGCGATGTTTTCTAGGCACAGCAAATCCAGCTCCTCAGATGTCACCGTTTGGTTATTAACTGTCACCACAAACGCAACCGGTTCTTCACCCAAATCATCATGTTTACGTCCAACTACAGAGGCCTCTAGAACGGCGGGGTGTGCCAACAAAATCTCTTCAATTTCTCTCGGATAAATGTTGCTACCACCTCGAATAATCATATCTTTTGAGCGATCTAATAATGTGAGATAACCCAAGTGATTCATTACACCGATGTCCCCAGTCCAAAGCCATCCATCGCGTAGCGCTAGCGAAGTATCTTTTTCATTTTGCCAGTAGCCTAGCATTACAGTGTCGCTTCTAGTAATCACTTCCCCAGGCTCACCAATTTGGACATCTTGACCTGCTTCGTCAACAATACGAACCTCGACACCTTTACGTGCTAATCCACAAGATGCGAGTCTCTCGAGATGCGCGGACCCCTGATCCCCAATGTGGTCATAAATAGAAAGGCCAGTAATAGTCATGGGGCTCTCGCCTTGGCCGTACACTTGGAAAAAACAGTTCCCGAACAAGCTCAACGCAGCCAGCAAGTCGCTTAGGTACATCGGACTGCCGCCATACAAAACTGTCTTTACATTACCCCGTGGATTTGCCACACTTTTAGAAGCATGAACTAGCCTAGAAAGCATAGTCGGCGCAGCAAACAGGGTTACAGATTGGTACCGTGATAGGCAATCAAAAACTAAACTAGTGTCAAAATTTGATTCGATGACTTGATGGCCTCCACCAAATAAATGAGGTAGCGCATATAAGCCTGATGCGTGAGAAAGTGGTGCAACATGAAACATGGTTTCACCCGGTTTAATAAAGTCAATATCTGCGTAATATTGAAGCGCCATATTCATCAAATTACGATGAGACAGCATTGCTCCTTTAGGCGCACCGGTAGTTCCACTAGTATAGAAAATCCACGCGAGGTCGTTTGAATCACATGCTTCACACTGCATCAGGTCGCACTTAAGCAGTTTTTGATACAGATCAGTATCTACGCTTAAAAGCACCGGTTTATCTAATACCTCACCCATCACAAGAGCAAGAGATTCAAATAGTGTTGAGCTTGTTAATATTGCTTTAGCACCACTACCTGCAGTAATGACGTTAACTTCTTTGGGGTGCAGCTTGGAGTTGATCGGTACTGCGACAAGACCCGCAATCCAACAGGCAAAAAGAGCTTCTAGATACTCTCGTCTGTTCTCCATGAAAAGAACTACACGATCGCCTTTATGGAGATCTAGCATCTGAATAAACCCTGCAGCCACCTGTCCAGCGTTTTGGCTTAACTGCTTGTAAGTCAGACTGCCTGAGGAATCCGTTACTGCAAGCAACTCCGGATGGCTTCTAGCCCTGCTCAACAGTGACAACGCGATGTTCACAGTATCCCCTTAATTCTAAGTACGATTATGCAAAGTTATAAGTTTTAGGAAGTTATCTAGAAAATTTTTCACAGGTGTCGCATTAACTACCAACTTAGAGCGAATTAAAGCGCCTTCCCATCCTGTCCAAAAGAAGGCAGATAGTTCATCAGGATCAATGTCTGATGAAATTTCTTCTTGTCGAATTGCCTCTGTCAAGCATGCAGCAACTCGTATCTGCCACCCGGTTAGCGCAATCTCAAGAGCAATACCAAAGTGAGGCATGGTTGCGCCCAGCTCCTGACTCAAATTACCAATAAGACAACCTTTGCGAAACTCGTGTCGTTGCATACCCCTGATACCATCTTCGACATAAGCTGCAAGCCTATCTAGCGGTGGCATATTTTTTTCTAGTAAATAGAAATCAAGTTTCTGATTAAAAAACTCTGCATACTGCTCGATTACTTCAAGTGCAAATGCTTCTTTGCTTTTAAAAAAGTGATAAAACGAACCCTTCGTCATACCAGCTTGCCCGATGACTCGCTCAATACCCATTGAGGCAAAGCTTTGCTCACACAGCAACTGTGTGCCCGCTCGCATCAACTTAGCTCGACTGACATCCTTCTTTTTCAAGGGGTGATTCAGCTCTTTAAATAAATATTTTTTTGTGCTGTTTATAATTTCCATACAAATATATTAGACCGGTTTGTTTATTTTTTGAAAAAAAAATACTAAGTAGTTTCCCGCGTACCGAAGCGTGAATGTTCGGTTTTAGACCAAATTTGGTATGCATCCACTAAAAATTGATCTAAACACCTTAAGTTAGACGGCATTTCAGTCTTTAGGGTGAGTTTATGAGGCAACCACCAACGTGTCTAAAACCTGGCGCGTTAACTCTGGAATGGGCACCGACAACCCTGAGACTCGATCAACATACACATGAACAAAATGCCCTGCAGCCGAGGGTAATTCGGCACCTTCCTTGTAAATTGCTACTTCATATCGAACACTGCTACGACCTAATTTAGTGACGCATATGCCAACCTGAATTAAATCTGGAAAAGCAAGAGAACTAAAATATTGACACTGTGTTTCAACCACTAACCCGATAACGCTCGAGTTGTTAATGTCTAATACATTTTTTTCAATCAAAAACTGATTGACTGCGGTGTCGAAGAAACTGTAATAATTTACATTATTAATGTGCCCATAAACATCATTATCTTTCCAGCGGGTAGATATTTTTAAGTGGTAAGAAAACGTGTCATATTTTCGGTTGCGCATATTTTTCACATAAATAGTTATCTGGCCGTTACAGACCCTGTAAATTCCGAATAAAAGCCTCTTGTTCGGGCGTCTCGATGGTTCCTGGCCGCGCAGTACGAACAAGTGCGATTGCTTTTTCTGGGTCAACCCCCATAGCCACCAGCAGCGCGGCAGTCATCATGCCAGTGCGGCCGTAGCCCGCAGCGCAATGAATCAGCATTTTTTTCCCTTCTTTTAAATGCTGTAACAAATACGGCACAGTCTGCGTCCAGCGTTTGGTCACTTCTACGCTCGGTGTTCCAAAATCAGAGATTGGAAACTGATACCAGCCAATTTGCGCTTGACTCAACAGTACCTCAATATCGCCTGCGCCGTGATGCTGTAATTCTTGTTGCGCCAAGAGCGATACGACAACCGAAATTTTGAAATCTTTAAGTGCTGCGACATCTTGAGCTAGATCGCGGTCCCACTGTTTTCCAGCAGCATCTAAACTACAACGGCCCGGGCAGTGTGTGAGGCCGATCTGGCCACCTAGTAGGGTCTGAATAAAATCTACTTGCAAAGAATTAGGTGATGTTTTTTTGGTCATGAGATATTTTCAGGGCTCATATTTTATGTGTGGAGTGAAACTCTTCAAGCAGCTTTAGCATAATTGAAAGGGCTTTAGTATGAGACTTATTTTTTAGTGTGATGCCCTTACAGCCCACATCGTAGGTAAAAAAACTAGGCAGTACGTTACGCATCTGTCTTTTTTGAACCCAGCAACTGGCATAGTGATCAGGCAAATAACCAATGTATTTTCCGCTCAGAATTAACAGCGCGATACCCTCGATGCTTTGCGCTGTTGCCGCAAAGTTAAATGACACATGCTGCTGAGTAACTTGTGATTCTCTGAGATAACCGCGGGTCACATACTCTGCCGCCACCAAGTCATCGAGGTGTAGGGGGGTTTTGGAAAAGAGAGGGTGTTGCTCGCCAATATAAAGTGAGATCTGCTCTTTATAAAGAGGTAGCTGGTCGATGCCAGGGTTAGTAATGTGAAACGGACCAATCGCAATGTCAATTCGCTCGTCAAGCAACAGGCGCTCGAGCTCACTTGGATTTCTAATCTCTAAATTAATTTCTAAGTTTTTGCTTTGATTTTTCAGGGCATTAATCACAGGTACTAACAAGCAATTCTTGTCGGTAATGATGTTATCGACGATGCCAATCTTTAGAATACCTGAAATCATCTGGGTCACATCACTGATTTCAGATTGAAACTGTTCAAGGGATGCAAAGAGTTTGTTAGACGAGTCAAGAACACTCTGACCTTCTTTAGTCAGTCGAAAGCCTTTGCGACCGCGATCGCATAATTTAAAACCAATAAATTCTTCTAGAGAAGCCAAGTGTGCACTGATTGTGGGTAGATTGATGTTCAGCGCTTTTTCGGCAGCAGAAAGCCCGCCACACTCTGCAACCTTCTTAAAAAGCTTTAAGCGTTTAACGTCAATGTCACGCAGCATGAATATTATGACCTGTGGTTGCTTATCAATCTATCAAAGTTTACTTTGAGATTTTGTTATTTTAACAAACGATAGTTTGACTTACCATCAAATGGAAATCTAAAAACCAATGTAAACACAGTCAGAACTTTAGTACTTATACCCATTCAGATCAAGCACTCGCAAGGAGCCCCAATGTCGCAGAAAGACTTTCTTCCCATTACTGGAACCGTCATGCCTCGGTTCGCCGGCATCGCCACATTCATGCGGCTACCTTACTTGTCATTAGACAACCCACAGGTCAAAGATGTCGATGTGGGTTTGGTGGGGGTGCCATGGGATGGCGGCACGACTAATCGAGCGGGTGCCCGGCATGGCCCGCGCCAGCTACGTGACCTGTCTACGTTGGCACGCAACGTGAACCGAGCATCAGGCATTAACCCTTTTGAGCTTTGCAATTGTGCCGATCTTGGCGATTCACCAGTTAATCCTGTCGACCTTGAATCAACACTGGAACATGTTCAGGAGTTTTTCGCGCAACTCCACGCACGCGGCATCATTCCGCTGGCTGCGGGCGGTGATCATTTAGTCACGCTACCAATCATGCGAGCGATTGCAAAAGACGGTCCGGTCGGAATGGTGCATTTTGATGCGCACACAGACACTTGGGATCGGTATTTCGGGGGCAGCAAATATACCCATGGCACACCGTTTAGACGGGCGATTGAAGAGGGGCTACTTGACCCTAAGCGCACTGTGCAGATTGGTATTCGTGGCGCACTTTATAACGACAGCGAGAATGATTGGGGCGTAGCACAGGGCGTTCGTGTGATTGACATTGATGAATATTATCAACTCGGTATTCCCGCAGTGATTGCCGAAGCTAGGCGTGTTGTGGGTGATGGTCCAACTTATGTCAGCTTTGATGTTGACTTTCTAGACCCCGTTTATGCACCAGGAACGGGCACGCCCGAAATTGGCGGTGCCACCACTTATGAGGCACAACAACTGATTCGTGGTCTTCAGGGCTTAAATTTGATTGGTGGTGATGTGGTTGAAGTATCACCCCCCTTTGACCCTTTAGGTAATACAGCTCTGGTAGGCATGACCATGATGTTTGAAATTCTTTGTGTGTTAGCAGATGCCAAAAGTCGTAGGGTTTAACGCGTTGTTTACTAGTTTTTTCTCGTTTTTTTACATGATTTATTAAAAGGAAGAAAAATGTTTACATCTAATAAAATATGGTCAAAAGCCGTTGTAGTCTCTCTACTGTCAACAGGGTTCTTAGTCAGTAGCGTCACTGCAGGAGAACTCACCATTTATAGTTCAGTGGAATCTGACAACCTAAAGATTTTTTCTGAGAATTTTTCTAAGGCCAACCCTTCCATCAAAGTCAACTGGGTTCGAGACTCTACTGGCGTGATTCAGGCCCGTGTGATTGCAGAAAAAGATAACCCACGCAACGATGTATTTTTTGGACACGCTGCCACTGACTTGCTGGCACTTGACGAGATGGGAATGTTTCTTCCCTATAGTCCCCAAGGTGTCGACAAGTTAGACGCACGTTTTCGTGACAAAAAATCGCCACCTACTTGGACTGGTCTTTGGGGTTTTGCCGCGGCAATTTGCTTCAACACTGTCGAAGCTCAAAAGAGAAACATTCCACAACCGAAAACATGGGCCGATCTAACCAAACCGATTTACAAGGGTCAGATCACCATGCCGAACCCGATTTCATCTGGCACAGGGTTTCTAAACGTAGCTGGCTGGATACAGATCATGGGTCAAGACAAAGCCTGGGCCTTTATGGATCAGCTTAACAACAACATTGTTTCTTATACCCATTCAGGCTCAAAGCCCTGTAATCAGGCTGCTGCCGGCGAGTATGTTGTGGGAATTTCTCTTCCAGGCAGAGCGGCTAGCTTGAAAAGTAAAGGTGCTCCCATTGCAGTTATTATTCCAGAAGAAGGTATTGGCTGGGAAATGCAAGGTGTTGCTGTTATGAAATCGACCAAAAATCAAGCTGATGCCAAAACGTTTGTTGATTGGGCAGTATCTCAAGCAGCGATGGCGTCTTACGCAAGCCGTGTAGAGATGGTGGCTTTACCAGTAAGTACACCACCCAAAAGCAATATGCCTGTTGAAGTCACCAAGCTTATGATTGATAACGATTTTGCTTGGGCTGCCAAAAACAAGGCTGCGATTCTAGCTGAATGGCGTAAGCGCTTTGACGTCAAGTCAGAGCCTAAAAAGAAATAAGCAAGAACATCTTCAGCCTAATTCCTCAAGGATCGATATGGCACAGCTTAGTGGCAAGTACATCGAGGTTAAAAACCTAACAAAGATGTATGGCCAGACGACGGTTCTTGAGGATGTATCTTTTGAAATACAAGAGGGTGAATTTGTATGTTTTCTCGGCCCTTCGGGCTGCGGGAAAACTACACTGTTACTGTGCCTTGCAGGGCTTGAAAGTGCAAATTCAGGTGACATTCTCAAAAAAGGCGAGTCCCTTATTGGCAAACCGCCATCAAAACGTGATATGGGCATTGTTTTCCAGTCTTACGCATTGTTTCCGAATCTGACCGTGGTCGAAAATATTCGTTTTGGCCTTGAAAATCAAAAAAAAACTGCTGTCGACATTGCTGGAATTTCGGCTGAGTTAATCGCCCTTCTAACACTTGGCGGTCATGAACAAAAGTTCCCAAGCCAGCTTTCGGGTGGCCAGCAGCAGCGGGTGGCATTAGCTCGTGCGCTGGCCGTTTCACCATCGCTTTTGCTGCTTGATGAGCCACTGTCTGCTTTAGATGCGCAGGTCCGTTCCCGGCTAAGGGGGGAACTGCGAGACTTGCAGTCGCGGCTGGGCATCACGACGATCATGGTCACACATGATCAAGAAGAGGCACAGAGCCTAGCAGATCGCATCATTCTAATGAATCACGGAAAGATTGAACAAATTGGAACGCCCTGGCAAATCTATAACGAGCCTGCCAGCAGTTTTGTTGCAGACTTTATAGGCGTCAGTAATCTTTTTTCGGCACAGCACCTAGGCGGCACCCGCTTCAAAGCAGACAGCTTTGAACTTGAGTGCTCGAAATCAAACGCTACGCCTGGTCAGATTGTTAATTTGCTAATTCGGCCTGAAGATATGTCAGTCTCGCTCACACAAGAACCCACCAGTTTTTCTCAAGGTACTGTGCGAAAAGTCGAGTTCTTAGGCCCATTTGTTCGGTTGCATTTAGATCTTGCACAGGGTCAGAAAGTTGTCTCTGATGTTCCTCAGAAATCTTTCGATCGTCAAGCCATTCTTGTGGGGTCCCAGCTCTGGCTCAAGGCTGCCCCTACCGACATTAGGTCGCTAGAATGAGCTCAACCATTCTGCGCAACCAGCGCGTTGTGCGCCCCCCTCGTGAAAGGAATGACTGGATCTCTTCTGGCCTGCTCTACTTTTATGGGGTTGCCATTTTATTAGCTGTTTTTATTCCGATGGGTATGCTGCTTAGCCGAAGCGCACAAGATGGTAAAGGGGTTTTCATTGGCCTAGGCAATTACCAGAAATACTTTAGCTCTCCAGCACTCTTTGATTCATTCAGCAACAGTTTTTTTATTGCGTTTGTATCAGCTGCAATTGTGATTCCAATCGCCTTTCTTTACGCCTATGGTCTGAGCCGAACCTGCATGCGGTGGAAAGGTATCTTTAAGGCAGGAATTTTCTTGCCGCTTCTGATTCCGGGTCTTCTCAAAGCAATCGCTTTGATTTACCTTTTTGGAAATCAGGGCATTTTTAAAGAGGTGTTGTTTGGTGCCCCTATTTATGGGCCGATTGGTGTGATCACCGCATTTGTTTTATGGACTTTTCCCCATGCCGTTCTGATCATTATGGTGTCACTATTAAACGCAGATCGTCGCCTTTATCAAGCGGCAGAAGTTCTTCATGCCAATACATGGAAAACTTTTTTAACAGTTACTTGGCCTGCTTGTCGCTATGGATTGATCACAGCTTTTTTAGCCGTATTCGTCATGGTATTTACCGACTTCGGAATTCCAAAGGTCATTGGAGGCGATCTGAATTTGCTTGCGACTGATATTTATAAGGAAGTCGTGGGACAGCAAAATTTTGAAATGGGCGCAGTGATCTCAGTTGTGCTTCTGCTTCCAGCGATCGTTGTATTTGTATTAGAGAGAATCGCCGCAGGTAAGCAAGCACTTCAAATGACAGGTCGTTCATTACCACTAGTACCGACCGCAAACCTAAAACGCGATTGGTTTTACTTTCTTTTCTGCGCACTCATTCTGTCAATGCTTTTGTTGGTGCTGGGTATGGCGCAGTTCGCGGCGCTTATTAAATTTTGGCCTTACAACCTGAGCTTGACGTTTTCAAATTATATTTTCGATATGCAGGGAGTTGGGTGGATCAATTTCTGGAACTCAATTCGCATGTCCTTACTGGCGGCAACCGGTGGAACGATAGTCATCTTTTTGGGTGCGACGCTGATTGAAAAAACACGATGCGACACACTTTTACGAAAGTGTCTTCAGCTATCGATGCTGCTGCCAATGGCAATTCCGGGGCTCGTATTGGGTTTGGCGTATTTGCTTTTTGTGAACAACCCAGCAAACCCTTTGGGTTTTCTGTATGGCACGATGTCCATACTTGTGATCGGTACGGTAACCCATCTCTACACAGTGCCTCACTTAACGGCGCTGACCGCTTTAAAAAGTTTAAGCAAGGAGGTAGAGCTTGTTAGCCAGTCTCTGAACACCCCAATCTGGCGCACGTTCCTTAAGGTGACAGTGCCAGCGTGCGCTGCCGCGATCTTAGATATTTGGCTTTATCTCTTTTTACGCGCGATGACCACGATTTCGACAGTTATTTTTCTCTACACGGCAGATACGATGTTGGCATCGATTGCGGTGATTCACATTGATGAAACCGGGTACACCGCCGCTGCAGCTGCCATGGGCATGTTAGTGGTCTACGCATGCCTGATCGTTCGGGTGGCTCACTATGCCGTCTCGGTCAAAGTGTTGAAGAAATTCCAATCTTGGCGTCAGTAATGGTAAATCTTCTAAGTTTTAAGTAATTGTCATTTCTTCAAGGCCTATCTTCAGCCCACTTAGGTCAACACAATGCGGCTCTGATGGCCTTTACCAAGGCCCTTGGTGGGCAAAGTCTGGGTTTTGGTGTACGTGTCGTCGGCCGTAAACCCCAGTCCTGTCGAAAAAGAGCGTATGCTTAAGATCAACAAGCGCCGTGCAATTGACATGTTTGGTGATGCTTCACGTTTTGAAGAGCTTCGCGCCATGTATCCGAGTGGACGACCAGCCACAGCGCAGGAGGTCGCGGACCTAATAGTCTTTTTGGCATCTCCTCGCGCAGGTTATATCACGGGAACTGTGGTCACGATCGACGGCGGAATCGCAGCACGTGGATCAATTATCAAGCAAAGGACAGTGAACTATGAGCCAGTTTGAAGCTCGTAATCAGCATTTTGACAAACTCGTCAACGAGTCTGGCCTAATGTGGTTGGGTCAAAACACCAATCACTTCAAGCCACATCCTGCTGTGGTCGATGCAATGCTTGCATCCATTCATGCAGAAGAATTCCATGCGTATGCGCCACCGGCAGGCCTAGAAGAGTTGCGAAGCCTTATCCTTCAGGATCTCGCCCTCAGTCCTGAAAATGCATCAGTCCTAGTGACCGATGGAGGGGTGGAAGCACTTTACATTACATGCCGCGACTTGTGCGAGCCAGGCGTGAATTTCGTAACGACTGATCCTGGCTGGAAATGGCCTATGGCCTTTGCAAAGGCGAGTGGAGCTACACCTATTGAGATCCCGATCTACAATCCTGAGAACGGCTACAAGCTTACAGTTGGGCAGCTTGAAGCTGCTGTAAACGACAAGACTCGTATTATTTACCTAGTGGACCCTAATAATCCTATGGGTACCTGCCATACAGCGGAAGAAATCAGGGCGTTTACGGATATCGCACGCAGACACAAGGCCTACTTTATTCACGATTGCACTTACCGACATTTTGCCGATAGTCATTCACTTGGTGCAACGTACTACCCAGAACGAACTATCACCATCTTCAGTTTTTCCAAGTGGTTAGGGCTTGCAGGCATGCGCATCGGTGCACTTGTTGCGCACCCCGACGTTGTTGAGCGACTTGCAGCAGCGCCTCCGAATAATCTAGGTTCTAATATCGTTTCACAGCGGGCTGCTATCGCAGGCCTGAAGATCCGCGACGAATGGTTTCCCGAGATCAACCAGCGCCAGCGACGGAACCAAGCAGAGATTGTCAAGGCCACCCTTAATGTTCCCGGCATGCAAGTGATAAATTACCCATCACAAGCTAACCTTTTGGTGATTGAGTGCATTGAGGCCAAAATTACGCCTGAAGCTCTTTGTCAGGCCTACCGTGAAGAAGGCATCATGATCCGTCAGGGCGTTTATCACACATCAACTTTCGGCCACCGCTTTGTGAAGGTTAGCACTACGGTACCAGAAGAATGGGCCGACGCTTTCTGTCGCTTGTTACCCGCTATGGTTGAAAGAGCTCGCGACTTGAATCAAGTCGCGGAGCTCTTTTAATGCCTGCCATGAGTTGGGCCACCACGAAAGATGCTGTTCGCCTTTATTACGAGGAAGCAGGTACCGGCACACCAATCATTTTCGTTCACGAATTTGGTGGAGACTACAGGAGTTGGGAACCGCAGATGCGTTATTTTTCTAGGCGCCACCGCTGCATCACTTTTTCTGCACGTGGGTTTGCGCCATCTGATGTGCCTGCTCTCGTGTCAGCCTACTCGCAGCATCAAGCGGTAGACGACATTTTGGCTGTCATGGATGCATCCAAAATCGAAAAAGCACATATTGTGGGTCTATCGATGGGTGGGTTTGCCACAATACACCTTGGCCTTGTGGCTCCCCAGCGTGCTCTGTCGCTCACAGTGGCTGGTGCAGGCTATGGCGCAGAAAAACAGCATGAGGAGTATTTTCGTTCTGTTTCTCTTGAAGTAGCGAGGCAGTTTGAATCGCAGGGCAGTGAACAATTCGCAAAGACCTATTCTCTAGGTTCGTCTAGGGTGCAGTTTCAAAACAAGGACCCGCGGGGATGGACGGAATTCGCCACTTTTCTGGGTGAACACGACAACACTGGCAGTGCTAATACGATGCGGGGGGTACAGGCGGAAAGGCCATCTCTTTATGACCTCGAAGCTGAACTTAAGGTCATGGACGTACCAACGCTCGTTGTCGCGGGTGACGAAGATGATCATTGTCTGCAACCAGCCATTTTTTTAAAGAGAATCTTACCCGCGTGCGGTCTTCTTGTGCTACCTAAAACTGGCCACACAATCAACCTTGAAGAGCCAGATCGCTTCAACAGTTTTGTGGGCGAATTTATTGCCACAGTAGAAGCTGGCCGTTGGGCTAAACGTGATTCAAGGGCGTTGCCGGGTCAGATCATGAGGACAGTGTAATTATGCAAGCATCCAAGATGATTGATGCACAACGTTTGTGGTCGCGTCATTTGGTGATGGCTAAACTTGGTGCGACGAATGGTGGTGGTGTCAATCGCCAGGCATTGTCACAAGAGGATATTAGTGCGCAAAAAACCTTGCTGATGTGGGGCGATTTGCTTGGTCTCATTTCGGCGACAGATGAAGCTGGCAATCTATTCCTGCGGCTTCTGGGGCGCGAACCAGAAGCATTACCTGTTATGACGGGTTCGCATATGGACACCCAGCCTACAGGTGGCAAGTTTGATGGCATCTATGGTGTTCTTGCTGGCCTAGAAGCTATGGAAGCCATTCGTGCTTTAGGTATTGTTCCACGCCGCTCAATTGATCTAGTAGTGTGGATGAATGAGGAGGGCTCGCGTTTCGCACCAGGCATGATGGGTTCTAGTGTCTTTAGCGGTGCATCCTCTCTAGAAAGCATTCTCCCAGTGAAGGATGCACGAGGTATTAGTGTTAAACAGGGCCTTGACGAAGTCCGTGCTGCTTTCCCAGCCTTGCCTATTTGGCCATTGAAGCGGCCCGTTCATGCTTACATCGAAGCACACATCGAGCAGGGTCCAATTCTTGAGCGTGAGTCATGCACTATTGGCGTAGTAACCGGTATTCAGGGTAAACGTACTTTCTCTGTTTTATTGCAGGGTGAGGAAGCGCATGCAGGCACTTCGCGTCGTAGCGAGCGTAAGGATGCCTTGATGGCAGCCCTTCAGGTGGTACAGGCTCTATCAGCGCTTTGCAACGACGTTGAGGACATTGTGAAATTTACCGTTGGCCGTTTCCAAGTGAAGCCTAATGCGCCATCTGTGGTGCCAGCTCAGGTCGAATTTTCAATTGATTTGCGCCATCCCGACTCATTAACCTTGCAGACGCTAGGTGACCAGATTCTTGGGCTATGTATAAACAACGCAAGTCCATGCACTGTGACAGTGCGAGAATTGAGCACTGCGATGTCCTTACAGTTTCCTCAATCCATTCGTATGTTGATTGCTGATGTAGCGCAAAAGCAATCAATCTCGTGCATGGATATTCTATCAAGCGCTGGCCATGATGCCCGTTACATGCACACGATGTGTGACAGTGGAATGATATTCATCCCCTGTGCCGGCGGCATCAGCCACAACGAGTCAGAGTCAGTGACTGAAGGCGATATGGCCAACGGTGCCCGTGTATTGGTTGAAACCTTATTACAGTTGGCAGAATGAGGCAAAAGACTGGGAAAGGTGAACGGCAGTGAGATGCGCAAGCTGACTGTATGCTGCAGCTGTTAACTAAGAGCCTAAATTGACCCTGGGGGGGGCAATATTCAATCGGCGCCAACGCCACGCATACTAATGCATCAACAGTCTAACGAAGAGTGGAATGCTGGCTGCGAACAAAAAGATCGCAACTGCAAATCTTTGAAACAAGTTAACGAATTTCTGTCTTGGGCTAAGACTCGGGTCACGGGCCGACATCGCGTGATTGATACCATTAATCGTGAAGAACAAAATTGAAACGGCCGCCACTGGTACAAGGCTTTGAGGGTTAAGGCCTATGATCAACCCACCAAGACCGACAATGCCCGTTGCCAAATTGTTGTTCGCGCTTTGAAATCTGTAAGGGCTGTTTGCCCACCCAAGTTTATTGGTGGCGCCGCCACTGAAGTAGGTCTCGAGCGCCGTGACAAGCGAGAGCGCCCCGCAAGAAGCAAGAACAAGCCATAACGCTGTACTGCTCGCATCGTTTGCGGCATAGCCGGAATACGCGAAATAGAAACAAACGGTGCAAAGCCCTATTCGAATGACTTCAATCATGTTGGTCTGCTTTTAAAATGGTGTTTGGTAGATACAAAACCTTAACATCGCTTCCTTGTAAGCATTGAACGCTGTACATGTTCTAGCCAACTGATTGTTGGGGGAAGAGGTTTGCGCAATTGTTTTAGCGGCCTGAAGGCCCACGCCTAATACCCCATACTTTTTGCACCCTATCGCCATAGAGCTTTATTAATCAAATTAACACGTGTTGCACTAAAAAGTGAACATCCTTGTTGACAACTATCAGTTGAACACCTAATCTTTACCATCATTAAGATTATTGTTGGAACGTTTTACAACAATTATAAAAAATTATCTGCTGTTATTAAAGGATTGCAAGTTTTATATTGCAACGCAAAATGCAGAATCAACAGGCAACCCATTGTTTGTGAGATTATTTCTTTATGTCTAAAGTAATACGGCTTTTGCATGGTGATTTTGGACGAGTGGCGCTTCTGGAAATGGATGCGCCGCTGGTTACGCACGCCCACCATCACTGCCATATTCTTTGTAAGATTGAAGGTCCCGACACCGCCTTTTTAGTTCGAGGACAACTTTGTCCGTTGACAGAAAATAATAGCGTGTTGATTAATGCATGGGAGGAGCACTCCTATACACATATTGTTACCAGTGATTCAAATCCAATTTTATTAGCTCTGTATTTAGAGCCAAAATGGCTGGCATCTCTAAGTGAGAAATTTTTAGCCAGTAGTCATCCGAGCTTCTTTTCATCTAATCTCTCAAAGTTAAAACCCCAGCAAAAACAGGTTTTAGAGAAAATAGCGATGGAGTTGCGGTGGGCCGATGAAATAACACGCAACTATTTAGAGTCGATGCTCTTAGAATTGACTTTAAGCTTTCTAGATGATGTTGAGATAATGACGTGGTATGAATTACGTCATGCCAATAATGCCCTTGCTTTCATGGACCCCCGCATTCGAAAGGCCATTCACCTTATGCGATCACACCCGCAAGGGTTTAGCGATATTGCCACTATTGCTCAAATAGTCAACCTTTCTCGCTCACATTTTTTTGAGTTATTTAAAAGGTGCACAGGTTTATCGCCAGTCATTTTCGCCAATGTTTTAAAGATGGAATTTGCTTTTGATGCTCTGGCAAACAGAGATGAAAGCTTAATAGAAATTGGTGATGAATTAGGTTTTTCAGCGCAAAGTCATTTCACACGATTTTTCAAACAACACCAAGGTGTTACACCAAGCCTATATCGTTTACAGGTAGAAAAAGCTCCTAAGCTTAATTCCTAGGGTTTTCCTGATGTAAAAAATCCGACCCTAAGGTTAGTCATTGGACTCTAGGGTAAGCAACATCCAAGACATTCTGTAATCTTTCAAGTGATCCAGTTAGTTATAACTTCACTGAAGGGTTTTTTTTGTATTCATCATTCAATCATCTTGGTCGTTCAACGCAAAGAGTAGAAGATACTGCACTACTCACAGGTGCTGGCCGCTATATCGATGATCTTCCTTTAGCAATTGGGACACTGCATTTAGCTGTTTTACGTTCACCAATTTCCCATGGAAAAATAATTTCTGTAGATGTTGATCCAGCATTTGAAATTCATGGGGTGCGGGCAGTACTAACAATCGAAGATGTAAAGGCCTGGTCAAATCCCTTAGTGGTTGCCGTTAAGACGCCCATGAAGCAATGGGCACTTGCAAATGAATATGTGCGCTACGTCGGTGAGCCCATTGCAGTGGTGATTGCAGAGTCTCGTGCACTAGCAGAAGATGGCGTAGAAAAAATACAGCTCAATATTGAACCCTTGCCCGCTTTAGTCGATATTGATGAAGCCCTGACTTCATCAATCATCTTACATAAAGAAATGTCGGGTAACTGCGTGTCAGATCGATCCTTTAAGTATGGCAATCCGGTTGAGGCGTTTGCTGTAGCTGACAAAATAGTTGAAGTCGATGTTCGTTACCCACGTAATTCTTGTACACCAATTGAAACGGGCGGTGTTGTCGCACAGTGGCGATCAGCTGATTCTTCGTATGAAGTCACTTCTAACTTTATGGGGCCTTTTTCTCTTCATGTAGTCATGGCCGCCGCTTTGAAGATAGCAGGTACTAAATTGCGCCATCATGTGTCACCTGACTCGGGTGGTAGTTTTGGAGTCAAGCAAGCCGTTTTGCCATATATCTTGATAAGTTGCTTAGCCTCACGTAAATCCGGTGCGCCCGTCAAATTTATTGAAGATCGTTTAGAGCATTTGCAGGCAGCAACATCTGCAACGGCTCGCCATACTCATTTACGAGCTGCCGTAGACAAATCGGGAAAAATTCTCGCTCTAGATTACGATCAAATTGAAGATTGTGGCGCATACCTTCGTGCACCTGAGCCAGCAACTTTGTATCGTATGCATGGTTGTATGACTGGGCCATATCAAATTGAAAATTTAACAATACGAAATCGTGTCGTGCTCATTAATAAAACACCTACAGGTCTTGTGCGTGGGTTTGGAGGGCCGCAGGTCTATTTTGCCTTAGAGCGACTCATTCACAAGATTGCAAAAGAGTTAGGAAAAACTCATCTAGAAATAGCACAATTAAATTATGTAGACAAAAGTCAGTTTCCTTATAAAGCTGCGGCAGGTGCCTTATTAGATTCTGGTGATTACCAGCAGGCTTTAGATAGACTGCAAAACTCACCAGAATATCAATATCTACTTAAACGTAGAGATGAGGTTCGAGCTGCAGGCGGTTATTACGGTGTTGGCATTGCTTCAATCGTCGAACCCTCGGTTTCAAACATGGGCTATATCACCACCGCATTAACGCCTGAGCAAAGAGCTAAAGCGGGCCCAAAAAACGGCGCAATTACATCAGCCACTGTATCGATTGACCCCTCTGGAAATATTGCAGCAAATATCGCTTCATCACCTGCTGGTCAAGGGCATCAAACTGTTATATCTCAATTACTTGCTGATGTATTCGGTGTACGGCCCGACCAGATCCAAGTGAACGTTGATTTTGATACGGCTAAAGATGCTTGGTCTATTGCAGCAGGAAACTATTCAAGCCGTTTTGCAGGGGCAGTAGCAGGTACAGTATTCTTGGCTGCTGAAAAATTAAAAGCTCGCATAGCAGCATATGCTGCGCACGTACTAAAAGTTGACGCAGACAACCTAGAATTCAAAGACGGTTATATACGAATCATCGGAAGTGCCAATAGTGCAATTTTATTTGGGCGAATTTGTGGAAACTTTCATTGGTCGCCTGGGCTAGTACAGACTGCATTGGGTAAAGACGTAGCATTGGCCTTACAAGAAACTCAGTTTTGGAGCGCTCAAACCCTAGAGGCGCCCGACGATGGCGATCGCATTAATACTTCAGCAGCTTATGGCTTTGCGTTAGATGCGTGTGGCATTGAAATTGATCGTGATACTTGTGCGGCTAAAGTTGATCAATATATTACCGTTCATGATGCGGGTCGAATTCTGAACCCAGCGCTTGCAGACGGTCAAGTATACGGTGCATATGCACAAGCTATTGGCGCTTCTCTTTTCGAAGAATTTGTTTACAGTAGCGACGGCAACTTCTTATCGGGAACTTTTGCTGATTATCGACTGCCCACGTCAAGCGATATTTCACCCCCAAAAATATATCATCAAGAAAGTCCTAGCCCTTTTACCCCACTAGGTGCCAAAGGTATTGGTGAGGGCAATAGTATGAGTACTCCAGTTTGTATAGCCAATGCTATTGCCGATGCTCTAAATACAGAAGATATTGTGCTTCCAGCTACACCAAGCCGTATACACGCGCTATTAGTAGCTCAAGAGTTATTACCTAGAGATGTAGTTGTAAAAACGAAATCTACATTACTCAACAGCAAAGACTACCCTCTCAGAGCACAGGGCAGCGTAACGCTGAAGGTTCTACCAGAAGCTATATTTTCAGTTCTGTTAGATGAGAATCGTTTAAAACAGGTAATTCCTGGGTGTGAGTCTATAACAAAAACAAATATTTCTAACGGGTTACGCTTTGACTGTATTGCAATAGTACGCATTGGCGTTGCCAAAGCTCGGTTTGTTGCAAAGGTAGATTTAATTAACATACAAAAACCGAATAGCTTTGAATTGGGCGGAGAAGGTCGTGGCCCACTCGGAATGGCATTAGGTAGGGGGAAGGTGGCACTAAGTGAAATGAATGGCAACACGATTCTTACTTATGATTATCAAGCTCAAATATCTGGCAAGCTTTCAGCAATTGGAAGTCGACTACTTGAAGGTGCAATTCGCTTAGTGTTAGATCAACTGTTTAAGTCTTTGGCCAAAGAAGCTGGCGCAAAGCAAGAGACTTTAATTTATCAGATGCTACATAAATTAGCCAAAATAATGAGGCTAAAAAAGTGAAACCTGCTCCGTTTCAACTGCACCAAGTTCATTCTCGCAAAGAAGCTCTTTCTTTATTAGAAAAATATAAAGATGATGCCAAAGTATTGGCAGGGGGGCAGACTTTGGTCCCTGTTTTAGCGATGAGAGTTGCTAGCCCAGACCATCTGATTGATATAAATAAGGTTGAGGAATTTAAAAAAATTGAAGTTCAAAATGATCTTCTGCGTATTGGTCCTGGTGTTCGCCAAGCTCAACTAGAGAATTGGGTTGAACTTTATAAGACCCAACCTCTGTTATCAATGATGTTCCCATGGGTATCTCATACTGCAATTCGAAATCGGGGAACAGTATGCGGCTCTATCGCACATGCTGATCCAAGTAGTGAGTTGGTACTAGCATTGGCCGTATTGAGGGGAACAGTCGAACTGTCGAGTAAAAAAGCTGTTCGTAAAATTCGCGCCGCAGAATTTTTTATCGGAGCACTGCAGACCGATCGTAAATCAAATGAGCTTATTTCTGCTGTTAATTTTCCAATTGCTAAAAAAGATGAAGGGTACGGTTTTGCGGAATATGGTTATCGCCATGGTGATTTTGCAGTAGTTGCTGTTGCAGTTGTTAAGCGAGATGACCATTGGCGGATTGGGTTTGGAGGAATTGATGATGTTCCAATAGTTGTTGAGGTGAACGCCGCCTCTACTTCTAAGGCTATTGAATTTCTTGAAAAAACTTCTTCAGATATTGAAGTTAGAGAAGATCCAACTGCAACGTCCGGTCTGCGACGCCATTTAATGCGTACTTTGGGTAAACGGGCTTGTATGCAGGCTGAAGAATTCAAAGGAATAAGTTGATGAAAAATCAATTCGTAACGATCACTTTGAATGGACAAAAACGAGAGGCCAGTTGCGAATCTCGTACCACTTTACTCGATTTTATTAGACATTATTTAGGAGCTACCGGCACGCATGCAGGCTGCGAACATGGGGCATGTGGTGCTTGTACGATTGAGCTCAATGGTGAGATTATTCGTTCATGTTTAATGTTTGCCTGTCAGGCTGATGGTGCATGTATCAAAACTGTCGAGGGCATTTCAAGCCAAGACAATCTTTCTGATTTACAGGCCGCCTTCAAAAAACATCATGCCTTGCAATGTGGCTTTTGCACGCCAGGGTTTTTAATGTCCGCAGAATACTTACTAAACAAAAACCCATCACCAACAGAACTGGAAGTACGGGAGGGGTTGTCTGGGAACCTATGTCGATGTACGGGTTACGTAGGAATTGTGGAAGCTGTCTTAGAAGTTGGAAAGATGAGATTAAATTCAAAAAGGGATAGTAATGCTTGACTTGGGTCGAACATTCCTGCAAGCGCTAGAACGCGAACCAGATCAACTAGCAATTGTAGACGGCGACATTCGTCTGACATATGCTGAATGGGGTAGAAGAATTGGTGGGCTTCAATATGCGTTCAATCAGCATGGCT
>Ga0209390_10001349_pt1 | contig 47932 bp, 44 predicted proteins | sample BON01_FD_187212 | JGI IMG/M metagenome (GOLD analysis project Ga0209390, IMG submission 187212) | Freshwater microbial communities from Lake Bonney liftoff mats and glacier meltwater in Antarctica - BON-01 (SPAdes) (version 2) | ecosystem: Environmental > Aquatic > Freshwater > Ice > Glacier...
TAGATAGAAGCTGTGCCCGCCATGGGAGATATGACCTGAGCCATTTACTCGCTTTGGTTGATGGCCTTGGGGATACCGTATTTTGTCTTTTTGGCCGAGGCGCCGAGCACTCTTGCGGTAAATTTGGCTGAGTGCGATATAGATCAGGATCTCAAGGGAGCGCCGTGGAAGGTGGCGATTGCCAAGAGACTGCGGCGGGAGACGACGGTCGGAAATCCGTGGATCGCAGAGCGATTGTCGATGGGGCACCGAAACCATGTGAGTTTGTTGGTAAACCGGGAGTGATGTTGATATTAAGCGTTTGACCCCTTATGCTGCCCCCACCGCCAAGCGGGAATTAGCCGAGGAGCTTGTTAAGGCTAATCCCTTGGTGGAATGGGATGGGGCGGATCAACGATCACTCAACGAAGCGCGTTGGGAGAATATCGTCCGAGAAGAGATGACTCGGAGTGGCAAGGCTGAGTGCGATATAGATCAGGATCTCAAGGGAGCGCCGTGGAAGGTGGCGATTGCCAAGAGACTGCGGCGGGAGACGACGGTCGGAAATCCGTGGATCGCAGAGCGATTGTCGATGGGGCACCGAAACCATGTGAGTTTGTTGGTAAACCGGGAGTGATGTTGATATTAAGCGTTTGACCCCTTATGCTGCCTCCACAATCACCAAAGTGAAGAGACTGCTGGAACTCAGGACCAGTCTCGCTTTGAGCGCGTCAAAATGGGCGTGTTCGCGATAGATGGAATCTATCCGGCCGGCGATCGTTCTCATGGGTGGGGCAGACGGGATCCGATCGGTTGCAGTGACTATAGTTGAAGTAGGTGCGAAGCGCAGTGAGAGCAACTATCCAAACCGATTTAGCACCACTGTTTCCTGTCATTTTGGATTAGTGGTAAAAGATGTCTAAAATACCTATCGTAAACATACTACGTATTTCGGGCCGGCCGCTGATAGGTCGTTTTTGGCGTGATTTTTGTCGCGTAGATTACAGGGTTTCCGCCGGGGCCGAAGTCGGATCATTATGTCCGGTGGTGAGGGGCGGATCGTCTTTGGATTGGATCGTTCCATCGCTTTGTGGGTGAGGATGGTTTTTTGTTTTGCGGTGGATATTACCCGGAGCTTTGACGATCATCACGGTTTCCCGACGCGGCCGCTTTGAATTCACCCCTGTTTCCTGACGATGTTAAGACCCCACCTTATTTTGCACGCTCGATGGGTTGCCGTGCTGTTCAATTTTATAGCGCTCGTCTCTTCCGCTGATGAATCGAAATACAATGTTCTATTCATCATCTCGGATGATCTGACTTACACCGCGCTTTCGTGTTATGGAAATACGGTCAGCCAAACGCCCAATATTGATCGGTTGGCGGGACGGGGTGTTCGGTTTACCAAGGCGTATTGCCAGGGGACCTACTGCGGACCTTCGCGGGCTTCGTTTATGTCGGGTTACTACCCGCACGCAACGGGTGCGTTGGGCTATGATAACCCTCGGCCGCAGATCGGAGATCGGCCGATGTGGTCGCAGTATTTCAAGGACCGCGGCTACTACACGGCGCGGGTGAGTAAAATCTTTCACATGGGCGTGCCGGGCGGCATTGAAGCGGGCGACCACGGGGCGGATGATGCGCTCTCGTGGACGGAGCGTTTCAATAGTCCGGGTCCCGAATGGAAGGCTCCCGGAGAGGGTGAGACGCTTGAGTCTAATCCGGATGGGAAAAAACCTGCGGTGGGTGGTAACACGTTTGTGGTGGTCGAGGCCGACGGGGATGACCTGGTGCACTCCGACGGTAAAACTGCGGCCAAGGCCGTGGAGTTGATCCGGCAGCACCGAGATAAACCGTTTTGGCTCGGGGTCGGGTTTGTGCGACCTCACGTCCCGTTCGTGGCCCCGCGTCGTTACTACGCGCCTTACAAACCTTACGATAAAATGGTGCTGCCCGAAAAAGTCCCCGGCAATTGGGACGATATTCCGAAGGCGGGGATCAACTACAAAACCAGTGAGAATATGCAGATGGATATTCGCCGGCAAAAGAAGGCCGTCGGTGGCTACTATGCGTCCGTCGCCTACCTGGATGCGCAGGTCGGCAAGGTGCTGGATGCGTTGGAAGAGGAAGGTCTGGCGGACAAGACGATCATCATTTTTACGAGCGATCACGGCTACCATCTCGGCGAACACGACTTCTGGGCCAAGGTGAGTTTGCGCGATGAATCGGCGGGGGTGCCGCTCATCATTTCGGTGCCCGGCAAGGCACCGGGGGTGAGCGATTCGTTGGTGGAGCTGCTCGATCTTTATCCGACGTTGGCTGACTTATGCGGCTTGGGTATCCCGAGTAATGTGCAAGGCAAGAGCATCGCCAACCTGCTCGATGACCCGGACCTCGAGGTGCGTGACACCGCGTTCAGTGTCGCGCCCATGCGCGAAGGATTTCTCCTCCGCGAGGAACGCTATGCTTACATCCAATACGGGGAGGACGCAGCGCGAGGCATTGAACTTTTCGATACCCACAACGACCCCAAGCAATACACCAACCTCGTCGACGATCCTGCTTATCGATCGGTGGTTGCTCGATTTAAGACGAAGTTGGCGGCGAAACTCCGGGAGGTGAGGGATAATGATCTTCCGGTCACCGCTCAGCCATAGGTCTGGGGGGAGTAGGGATCGGTGAAACCCAATATCCGCACTAGGATTGGGTCACGGAGATCACGGAGGATAGCAAAGCGTTCACGGAGTGGTGGTGGTGAAATCGAACGGGAAACAGGTCGTTTTTGCGTAGGGAGTGAAGGCCGATTATCGATAGGTTGATTTGTTGCCTCCGTGATCTTTTTGGCCAACTCCGGTTCCTGAGGTGAATGGGACGTTTTTGGGGAGGGTGGCTGAGGGGCAGGAGACGCCGGCTGAAGCACGGCGCAACGGCGGAGGGGTAAGGGCTGCGAGCGGCGGGGTGAAGATCACCTCAAACGGGCGGTTTGAAAACCACGTCGTGATTTCGTAAAAAACGCCGGCGGGTTTGAGGCCGTCGGCGTGTAGCGCGGAACGTCCCTATCTTTCGCACTTGTGAGGCAGTGAATCGGGACGAGCACGGATTGACTTTTTACCACCAATACACCAGTGGTGTGTTGATGCGAATGAGTGTATCATTGGAACCAGATATCGAACCGATTGTGAGATCATTTGCGAAGGATCGGGATACCAGTCTCAACCGCGCGATTAATGAATTAATTCGGCGCGGAGTGCAGCCGAGGCAGTCTGAACTGGTTGTCGCTGAGGACGGATTGCCCATCGTGAAGGGCGCGCGTCCACTCACCACCGCGGACGTAGATCGGATCGAAGCTGAAAACGCATGATCTATCTGCTCGATGGAAATGTCTTGGTCGCTTTATTGATCGATTCCCACGTTCATCATTCGGTGGTCAGATCTTGGTTTCGGGATCACCCCCACTTATTTGCGACCACGCTGCTTACCGAGGGCACATTGCTGCGGGTCCATATGAGTGCTGCCGCTGATCGATCCGCAGCCGCGGCGTGGCGGAGTCTGGCTTCTCTCCGGGAGCACCCACGACACAAGTTTTGGGCTGATGAACTTGCGTGGGCGGAAGTGCCTCATCGCAATCTTCAAGGCGCGAAACAAGTGGCCGATGCACGTATCGCGGCACTCGCCCGTCAAAATCGAGGACGGGTGCTGACATTGGATTCAGCGATGCAGGGTCTCCACCATGATGTGGTCGATTTGCTGCGGTAGGAACGCTGGCTGTCAGCAGGGTGCAGGATGGCGGAGGAGCTAATTCCAATAACCGAGGGGCAGGGGACGCCGGCTGAAGCACGGCGCAACGGCGGAGAGGCGGACGGCCCGGCGGTCCGTCCCTACCTTGACGCAACAACGGCGGAGGGAATTTTGGACTGGATCAAATGGTCCAGTTTGCGATAATTTGGTGTACGTTTTAGATGAATGCGAATTGCGTGAGATCGACAGTGTCCTTGCGCTACCCTCCGTTGCTTTACCCCGCTCATGAAAAAATTTGCCCATTTTAATCGGAGACAGTTTCTACGGGGAGCAAGTGGTTTCATGGCGTTGCCTTTTTTGAGCTCGATGCCGGGCTCGCTGGGAGCCGCGGCGAAGCCTCTGGTGGCATCCCGTAAACGACTGGTTTGCGTGGGCACGTTTCTGGGGATGTATCCGGGGGAGTGGCATCCGGAGCGAGGGAGTTCGCGGGTGCCTAAACTCTTGGAGCCGTTGATGGAGCATCGGAATGATTTTACGGTGGTTTCGGGGGTCGATCACGGGATCAACGGTGGGCACAAAGGCACGCCATCCTTTCTCTCGGGGGTCTATCAACCGGAGTATATTGGGGAGTCGATCATGGTGCGAAACCAGATCACGCTTGATCAACTCGCGGCGAAACACCTGAGCGTGAACAGTCGCTTTCATTCGCTGCAGTTAGGGGCGTCGGAGGGCAAGCCCTCGCAGACGCTATCGTGGGACGAAAACGGGGTGCCGCTCTTGCCGCAGGCTGATCCGGTGAAGGCGTTCGAAAAACTGTTTGTGAATGACCTGAATCCGGCCGCGGCGGATCGGGCGATGGGATTTAAGCGCAGTGTGTTGGACTTGGTGGCGGAAGATGCACGCGCGTTGCAGCGGGAAATTGATTATGAAGACCGCGAAAAAGTGGACGCCTATTTTTCTTCCATTCGCGATGTCGAGAAACGGATTGAACGCCAACAGCAGTGGGTGAATACGCCGAAACCGGGCGTGCCGCCGTTGCTCGAGCGGCCGACGACTTTCCACGCTAATTTGGATCTGATGTTCGAGCTCACGGCCTTGGCTTTACAGCATGATTCGACCCGGGTCGCGTCGATCGAACTGCCCGCGGGCGGATTGCCAATTACATTAGGCGGGGCACAACTGTCGGGCTATCACGGGCAATCGCATCATGGCAAAGATCCGGCGGTGGTTAACGAGCTGGTGCGGATCGAGCAGATGCACACGCGTTCGCTGTCGAAGTTCATCACCCGTCTCAAAGGCATCGATGATGGCGGGGCGAGTTTGTTTGATCGGACCCAGATTTTGTTTGGCAGCGGGCTGGGCAACGGAAGTTCGCACTCGAATAAGAACCTACCGGTATTGGTCGCCGGCGGAGACCTTAAGCACACGGGGCAGGATTTGATTTTCGAAGCCGGCGCGACACCGCTGAGCAACCTGTTCGTCACCCTGTTGCAAAGCATGGGTATCGAAGAGGAACGATTCGCGGGGAGCACCGGAAATATCAACAATGAGTTGAGCTAGCCCGCGGCGAGTGGCTGGTTAATCTACCCCGAATTTCGATGAATCGACGCGCTAATCGCCGAACCCTCCCGCCACCGCGCCGGTGGGTGTTCGGGCTCTGTTTGCTGCTCCAACCCGCGGTCGGGATCGCGGAGGATTTTGAGCAATTGCTGCCGCCTTTCATGGAGCAGCATTGTTTTAAGTGTCACGGGGAAGAAAAGCAGAAGGGAGACATCCGGCTGGATACGCTGAGCCTTGATCTATCGAACGCCCAGAACGCGATTTCATGGCAGGATGTTTCAGACATGTTGGTGGTGGGGGACATGCCCCCAGAAGATGAAGTTCGACCTGATGCCGATGCATTGGCGGCAGTGATTGGAGCGATCGATAAGCGGCTACGCGCGGCGGTGGCAGCGAACGGAAACCATGGGCGGATTGCGATCCGCCGTCTTAGTCATACCGCACTCGATAACACGGTCGTTGATTTGCTCGGGGTCGATTTACAGTTATCGGAAAACCTGCCCGCCGATCCTGAGATCGATGGGTTCGAAAATCTCGCGGTGACGCTTGATGCCAATCCTGAGATGGTGCTCAAATTGCAGGATAATGCCCAGCATATCGCGGAGCTCGCGATCGCGAGTGGACCAGATGTGCGCGGGGATCGCGTCTACACGATCGGCACGATCGGTCACGGCTACAACGTGGAGGAACGGGGGGAGTTTGTGATCACGGCTTCGAGTCGGGACCGAAAACATGTGATGTGGCCGCAGGATTTCGTGGCGCCACAAAAAGGCGTCTATCGCGTGAAGGTGGACGGGTTGGTCCGGGACCTTCGCACTGAACTCGAGCGAGATGGAATCGACTACACCTACAAGGACGAGAGTTATGAAAAGAGCCTGAAGACGAAGAAGCGTCGCGAGGCCCACGAGCGAGGGTTGGTTGCGATCATCGCCATTCAGGCAGCGGAAGCGCGACACATGGATGCGGCGAGTGTGCCGGGTCGCCGGGTCGGGTATTTTTATGTCGGGGAGACGCTGGAGTCACAGAGCGTCGATGTGCGGCTGAATGCGGGCGAGAACATCATGATTCACTACACCTCGGCGTCGGTGCTCAATGCGTCGCCGATTGCGGAGGTGGCGGGCGAAGACCGATTGGTGGCTGATTTGTTGGAGGTGAAATCGATTCAGGTCTCCGGCCCCAATATTCAGACTTGGCCGTCCCCGGCCCACCGACAATTGCTAGGTGACTCGACGGGTCTCGGCGAGGAAGTGGGCGCGCAAATCGGAGCCTTTTTGCTGCGCGCGTTTCGGCGTCCGGTGCCGGAGAGCACGGTCGCGAATTTTCAACGACTTTATCGAGTGGGGCTCGATCAGGGGCTGAGCACAGAGGAGTCCATGCGCAATGTGGTCGCGGGGGTGTTATGCTCTCCGCGGTTCTTGTTTAATTACGATCAAGGCGAGCGAGGAGATGTTTGGGCACTGGCGAATCGATTGTCCTATTTCTTATGGAATTCGATGCCGGACGACGAGCTGCTGACACTCGCGGAGAGGGGAGAGCTCGGACGGCCTGAGGTGTTGGAGGCGCAAGCGCGGCGGATGTTGGCCGATAAGAAGGCACGCCGGTTTGTGACGGATTTTTCCGGCCAGTGGTTGGGTCTCAATCACATCGAGTTGATGAGGCCAGATCCGAAACTCTATCGGGATTACGATCCGTTGTTGGAGTCGTTGATGCGGGAGGAGAGCGAGAACTTCTTTGAGTTGGTGCTGCAGGAGAATCTCCCCCTCGAAACGTTTTTGGATTCCGAGTTCGTGGTGATTAATGAGCGGCTGGCGAACCATTATGAAATCGCCGGGGTGCGGGGGAATGAGTTCCGCAAAGTGAAGTTGCCCGTTGATAGCCCGCGCGGGGGACTGCTGGGGCAGGCGAGTGTGCTGAAGCTGACCTCCAATGGCACGCGCACGTCGCCGGTGGTGCGCGGGGTGTGGGTGTTGGAGAATATTTTGGGAGATCCGCCGTCACCGCCACCGGCCGACGTGCAGCCGATTGAACCGGACGTGCGGGGGAGTAAAACAATTCCCGAGATGTTGGCCAAACATCGCGATGTCGAATCCTGTCGCGATTGTCACATGAGCATTGATCCGTGGGGCTTTGGTTTGGAGCATTTTGATGCGGTGGGGGCCTTCCGGTCCAAGTATCGTGGCGGGCAACCGATTGACGCGCGCGGGAGTGTATCGGGAACTGCTTTCTCGGGATCCGAAGAAATGAAACAGGTTTTGGCGGGACGGTCTGATCAGTTTGGGCGAGCGATCACGGAGAAGTTGTTCACTTATGCGCTGGGTCATCCGTTATCGGTGGGGGAGCGAATTGTGGCCGATGACATTGCGATGGAAAACGTGCGGAGTGCCGCTGGGTTCAAGGACTTGATCGTTAAGATCTGCACGAGCCCGCTCTTTCGGGGTGAGTTCGGATCGACCGAAGTCGCGGGAAACGAGGCTCACGATAACTCAACTGATCAACCTCGGTTTACCGAAGGAAACGAAGATAACCACGTTCGACCGGTTAAAGGGAGTTAGAAAAGCCCGCCTCGACTTGCCAGGTAGATGGCCGAAACGATTTCACAAAACGACCGGGTCCGGTTTCACCTCCGCGCCCTTCGTTTGTTTCGGTAGTCACCAACAGGGGGACGATTAGATTCAAGCGCGGTGGAATAGTTACGGGACCGGATCATCGCGTAGGTCGTTGGGTTGGCTTGCCTCGGACTGATCGCGGGGTTTCGCTTTGTGCTCCCGCGGTTTAGCCCTCGATTACCCCATTCTTATGATGAAGTTTATGCGTCTTATTACGTTCGGTCTGGTTCTGCTCGGACTTACTCCCACTTTGGTTGTGCACGGTGCTGCGCTCGGTAATGGCATTAAGATTGGGGAAGTGACCTCCACCTCGGCCATCGTGTGGACGCGGCTCACGGAGCGGGCGGAGTATAATCTAACCGGCACGGAGTTTAAACCTGACGATGAAGCGATCCCAGCGGGCCGGGTGCTCAATGACATGCGTTACAGTTTACCGGGGGCGGCGGGTGAAATCCGCGTGGTGTATTGGCCGGTAGGCCAGATTGGTCAGAAGACCTGGGCACCCTGGGTGCCGGTGCGGAAGGATCATGATCATACCGCGCAGGTCACGTTGGTTGGGTTGGTTCCCGCGCAAGACTACTCCGTCGAGGTGCATGTGCGCACGGAGTCTTTACCCGGACCCGTAGTGGGATTTCACGGGGGTTTTCGCACGGCGCCGACGGAGGACATGGATGAATCGGTCAATTTTACGGTGGTAACCTGCCACGACTTTATCCGCCGGGATGATATGGCCAACGGCCACCAGATCTATCCGTCGATGGCCAAGCTTGATCCCGACTTCATGGTGCATGCGGGCGACGTCGAATACTACGATAAGCCGGGTCCTTGGGCGAAGTCGGCTGAGCTCGCGCGCTACAAGTGGAATCGTATTTTCGGGCTGCCGTTCCAGAAGGACTTTTACGGATCGACGGCAGTCTATTTTGAAAAAGACGATCACGATATCCTCCGCAACGACGCTGGGCCGGGAGACACTTACGGGGAGCTGACCTGGGATGAAGGGCTGGGCATTTTCAAGGAGCAGACTCCGACGGGCGCGCGGCCCTATCGAACGGTGCGATGGGGTAAGCACGTGCAGATCTGGCTCACCGAAGGTCGAGAATTTCGCAGTCCCAACAAAGCGCCGGATGGTCCGGACAAGAGTATTTGGGGAGCGGAGCAAAAGGCGTGGTTTTTCGAGACCTTTGCGGCGTCGGATGCGACTTTTCGAATCTTGATTAGTCCGACACCCGTGTTGGGACCGGATCGGGAAAACAAAAACGACAACCATGCCAACGAAGGATTTAGTCATGAAAGTCAGGAGATTCGCGATTTTCTGGCATCACAGGAAGATGCGTTTGTGATCTGTGGGGATCGGCACTGGCAGTACGCGTCGATTGATCCGACCCGTGGGCTGCGTGAGTTTGGGGCGGGGGCGGGTTCAGACTCGCACGCAGGCGGTTGGAGCATGAATCGACGCACGCCGGAACAAACCTTCCTGCGCATTGGCGGCGGCTTCCTGCAGGTATCAGTGGAAAACATTAATGGCGCGGTGCAAGCGCGCGTGCAGCACCGTTCAGTGGACGGAAAGGTCACCAACGAAGACGTGCTAGTCGCTCATCCCGTGGCGGCGAATCGACGAGCTGCTCAGAGTGGTGAGTGGCATACGCTGTTCGACGGTAAGCCGGAGCAACTCGCAGATTTTCATCTCTACAACGAGGCCGGCGAAACGCCCGAGCGTTGGACGGTGATGGGCGAGGTTCTCACGCTGGCGAGTCGCAAGGAGAATCCCGATTTGCGAGCTAAAGAAGACCTCGTGATTTCCAATCGAGGCTACCGTAATTTCGAACTCGAGTTCGATTGGAAAGTTGCCCCCGGCGCGAACGGGGGAGTGTTCTACAAATCGGTGGAGGGCCCCAACTACGAGAAACCGTGGCACACGGGGCTGGAGTATCAGTTGTTGGACAACACCGCTCATGAAGAGGCGTTGATCGACACCCATCGCGCGGGAGACTTGTATGATCTCATCGCGGCGTCCGAGATGATGGCACGTGCGCCGATGACGTGGAACCACAGTCGAATTGTGGTGAATGGTTCCCGCATTGAGCACTGGTTGAACGGGAAGCGGATCGTCGTGGAAGATACCGCGGCGGCGGAGTGGGATGAACTGGTGGCCGACAGCAAATACGCGGTGTTGAAAGATTTCGCGAAGCAGGTCGATGGGCAGATAATCCTGCAAGATCATGGTGATCGGCTTTGGTTTAAGCAGATCCGGATCCGGGCGCTTTGAGTTTTAGTATCCTCGAGGCGGTGCAACCGGCTGGCATCTTTTTAGCGAGGGCGACTACGTCATCACGACTATCAAGGTGAGAGAGATTGGATCACATTGGTTCCTTTTAATCCGAACAACGGGGCGGTCGCTAGGAGATGGCGATCGTTAGAATAGATTTCCAGAAAACGTTCCTCTGCCGCGCTCGCGAGGTGAAGCGTGTCGGCGGCACGTAAAAAGGTATCGGCGGGAGCTGTGGCAAAGGCCCGAGAAACTCGTTGCAGGTTTTGGTCGGTGATCGGGAGCCAGTGTAGCGCTCCTGCCCGATGATCCGTTTCGATCTGTTCGAGGAGTGCTTTCATTTGCGCTTTGGTGGCACTTCCCTCGCGGAACTTGCGGTGGGCGGCGGCGATCAGTTCGGCCTTTCCGTGGAGTGAGCAAACGATCACATCAATGTCTGCGGCGTGCGCCCGGACGTCGTTACTGCCAATTTCAGACCAATACAGTTTGAGCAGAAACGCGGTATCGTAGTAGGCCGCGATCATCGATCATCGCGTTCGTTCGAAATGTCGGTTGTCGAATCCTCGTCGTGGACAAAGGCACCCGACTTTACGGCGTTGCGATAGGCGGGGGTGAATGGCCGGGAGCCCCAGTAAGACGGACCTTCGCGAACGGCGAGGGACTCCGTGTGCTCTTCGGCGGCAAGGGCTTTCTCCAACAAATACATCGTCTCCTGAGTAACCGAACGACGATGTGCAGCAGCAATTCGTTTCAACTTCGCGTGAAGCTTCGGCGGAAACGATTTGATGACCAAAGTAGGCATAATTCCATAAAGGAAGCATTATGCGTCCTTTTTGAATTCCCGATTAACGCAAAGACAAGTCCTGCCGCCAGCGGTCCCGCGCGGCTGAGTTGAAATCACTTATTCTCTTGGGCCTAATACTCCGAAGCTTGCTCGGCTTGGATGTAGCCGGTCCCGGTGAGCCCGGAACGGTGGAGTGAATCCGCGACCAAGAGACAACTTTCAGTAAGGGGCCGGTCGATCGAGACAAGTCCGCAAATGATCGGGTATCTAACCCGCAATTTGCCGCTTATGTAACCCGCGATCTGCCGGGATCCTAATCCGCAAATGGCCGGACCTAATTCCATTCTTGGGCGAGGGCTACGCACCAGCTTGGAGGAGGCATTGCAGGATACACCGGTGGTTTGTATACTGGGTCCGCGTCAGTGCGGCAAAAGCACGTTGGCCCGCAGTTTGGCACCGGACCGAGCCTACTTCGATTTGGACAACGATGCCCTCGCCGAAACCGCGCTGGCGGATCCGGCGGGTTTCGTGCGCGGACTTCCGGATCGTGTCACCCTCGACGAGGTGCAGCGCGTGCCCGAGATCCTGCGGGCACTCAAGGTCGCGGTGGACGCAAATCGCCAGCCGGGCCGTTTCATCCTTACCGGATCCGCCCACCTGTTGCGGTTGCCCCGGGCTAGCGAATCTTTGGCCGGGCGGATGGAGATCCTGCGGCTACATCCCTTCACGGAGTCCGAGAAGGCGGAGACTCCGGGGCGTTTTCTGGAAACGTTCCCGGCCGGTGGGTTGGCGCCGCAAATACGGGAGTCGTCACATGGAGATCCGCTCGAACTACCGCGCCGTCTGCTGGCAGGCGGCTACCCGGAGGCCCGGCTTCGATCGGCAAACCGCACTCGCACGTGGCATCGCAACTACCTCGAAACGCGGTTCGAGAAAGATGCACCACAGATCTCCAACATCCGCGACAGTTCCCAGCTCCTGAAGCTGCTGACTCAACTGGCTCTCCAGTCGGGCTCGTTGCTTAACCTGAGTGCTCTCGGCCGCCATCTCGATATGGACCGCGAGACGGTGAACCACTACATTGAGGTGCTGGAGCGGCTGTTTGTATTGCGACAGCTACCGGCTTGGCACCGCAACCGGGGCAAGCGTTTGGTCAAGAGTCCCAAACCTCATCTCGTGGATATTGGTATCGCCGGAACGCTGTTGGACTTGCGGGAGAAGGATTGGAACACCCGCCGCAGTGAGTTCGGGCACCTGTTGGAGTCCTTCGTGGTGCAGCAACTCGTTCCCCAAGCGGGCTGGACGGACCCGTCATTGCAGTTTCACGACTACCGTGACCGTGATCAGGTCGAGGTCGACGGTGTGATCGGTCGGGGCAACAAGGTGTGGGGCGTCGAAGTGACGACGGCCCGCACCGTGAGTTCATCTGACTACAACGGCTTGCGCAGGTTGGCCGATCAAGCGGGCTCGCAATTTCAGACCGGAATAATCATCCACACCGGAGACAGTCTCTTACCGAGTGGCGATGACCGGTTTCTAGCCGTGCCCGTTAGCAAGCTCTGGGAGATGTAGCCAATTGCTTCACCAGTAAGCGGGGCAATTTGAACGATGCACTGATCAGACCAGCGAGGTCACAGCCGAACGTCGGTGGTGCAAAAACATCCGCACGCCCTGAGTGAAAAAGGTCTATTCTACGAACGCGTCATCTACCGGTTTTGCGATCCACTCATCTGGGGGAGTAACGCCCAACGCTTTAGCCAATGTCGCTGCGGTGTCGTAGGTGTTGACGGTTTTGGTGATCTCGTGATCCTTTTTCACTCCCGGCCCCGCGATGATCCATGGGATCTCGAGTTCGATCATGCTTTCGCCGCCGTGTTTGGTGCCGAGGCCGCCGTGGTCGGCGGTGAGGAGCACGAGGGTGTCTTCGGTGGCGCCGCTTGCTTCGATGGCGGCTATGATTTGGCCCACCAATTGATCGGCTTCGCGCACGGCGAAGAGGTCGGGCTCGCTGAGCCAACCGGGTTGGTGACCGGCGTGATCGACGTGGTCGAGATGCACAAAGGTGAAGGTGGGGCGGTGCGCTGCGAAGTAAGTGGCGGCGGCTTGAGCGGTGGCAAACGCGGCCTCGGAGGTGTGCTTGTCACCCGGTGGGTTGATCACGACGTCGCAAAGGTCGGTTTCGATTAATCGAGCGAGGCCTGGCCAATCGTGAAACAAAGCGATGGTGACGTCGGGGCGTTGCTCGCGAAGCACCGCGAAGATGGTCGAAAACCGAGAAATGGGGTCACGGGTGGTGGGTTCGATGGGGGAGTTACCGAGTTGCCACGGATTGGAAGTGACGCCGTGTTGTCCGGGACCAGCACCGGAAATCATGGCGGCTCAGTTGGGGCTGCGGTTGATGGGCATGACGGCGCGGGTTTTCCACGTGTGGGCATCGCGTTGGCCGAGTTGGTCGAGGTGCGGGGTTACGATCTCGCCGCCGTAGGGACCGATGTCGGAGAAGCCGAGGTCATCGGTCATGATCAATACGATGTTGGGGCGGTCGGCGGCCGGGACGCCAGCGGGGGCAAGACAGACACCGAGGGTGAGGAGGCGGAGAAAGAGAAAACGCCTCGGCGGGTAAAGTAGAACGAGTCTGAGGGTGGCGGAACGGTCTCTATCGACTCAAGGGCGATGGGATGTAACCGTTAAGGCCTCTTAGCCCGTTTCCTGTAACGATTCCGTGCGAGCGAGTTTTGCCGTATGGCCGAGTTCGCATTTGATGTCTGCTCTCCCCTCCCACTATGCCTTTTTCTAATACCGCTTCATTTCTTCGATTTTCACTAGGTCTGTTAGGCGGGATTGCCGTTGTCGGCTCACTTTGGGGGCATGATCCGGCGGCTGATTTCGAGGCTGATGTGACGACGGATGCGAAACCTTGGACCCATTTGGAGTTTCAGAATGACCCGGATGATTTTCAGTTTGCGGTGGTGAGTGACCGCACGGGTAGTCCGCGACCAGGCGTTTTTCAGGATGCGGTGAAGAAGCTGAATTGGATGATGCCCGAGTTTGTTATCTCGGTCGGCGACTTGATCCAAGGCACCTCCCTTAATGCCGAGACCAACGACGCCGAATGGGATGAGGCGATGGGGTGGGTGGCGCCGCTCAAGATGCCGTTCTTCTTTGCGGCGGGAAATCACGATATTCAGATGAAGTGGCTCGAGGGACGGGTGCAGCCGGAGGAAATGCTGGCCCAATGGAATGAACGCTTTGGTCCGACTCACTACTCCTTCGTCTACAAGGACGTGTTGTTTGTCGTGTTGTTCACCAACGACGGCAAAGAACAGTTTATCGGCGAGGAACAGGTCGCCTATTTCGAGCACACGATGGCGGAGCATCAAGATGTGCGATGGACCTTTGTGCTGCTCCATCACCCGCTGTGGGTCTATCCACATGAGAGCAATTTCAGTCGCATCGAGGCCGCGCTGCAGGGCCGCAAGCACACCGTGCTCGCAGGGCACCAGCACCGCTACGTGCACTTCGATCGCAACGACAGCGATTACATCATTTTGGCTTCGACCGGCGGCGGCTCGAAGCTCCGCGGCCACGCGTTCGGTGAGTTCGATCACTTCGCTTGGTTTACCATGACGGATGTTGGTCCGGTTATGGCCAACCTCGACCTGAAGGGCATTCTGCCGAAGGATTTGGCGGACGTGCAGTCACTGCAGATCGTGCGGAGCATTGAGCAAAGCGCGGATATTCAGACGAGTCTGATTTTGGACCTCACCGATGGGGGCGTGATTCAAGGCGGCTCGGTTTTTGTGGAGATAGCCAATCGTTCGAATCAGATGCTCAGCGTCCGGGGTCAGTTTCAGCACAGCCACGCCGTGCATCCGAGCCCCGGAGTCGTCGACGTTCGTCTCGCGGGTTTTGAGTCTCAAGTGATCGAAATCGTTTTGAATATCATCGAGCCGTTTACGGTAGCTGATGCTGGGTTGCTTGAGCTCGACCTGACTTACCAACTGGGGGAGCGCGAAGACCTCGCGATCCAGCAGTCCATCGCGGTTTCGCTGCAGCCCGATGATGACGACCTGTTCACGACGGAGGAGCGAGTGTTTGTAGATGAAGTGCACCCTGCGCTGACGTCTGCGCGGGATGATCGAGTGGTTCGCTTCACCACGGATGGCTCCGAGCCGACCGCGTCGTCGCCGCAAATTCAGCAACCGCTCCGGTTCACCCAAACCACGAACTTGAAGGCTCGAGTCTTCACTCGTGGAGGCGTGCTGGGTCCGGTTGATACGATGCGATTAACCCGAGTGCCACCCGGCGCGGGTCTGCTCGCGAACTACTACGAGCACGACAACAGCGAAGGCCATGTGAACCAAATGCCCGTCTTCGCGGGATTGCCGATGACCCTATCGAAGCGCGTGAGCAACTTTGACCTGAGCCAGATCGCTCGGCGGCCGGAAGATTTCGCGGTCGTATTTCACGGCTGGCTGGAGATAACGGAGCCGGGAAATTATGGTTTTCATGTCGATTCCGCTGATGGCGTCCTGCTGATGATCGACGGCAAAGCTATCGTCGATGATCAGATCAAACACCCCCGTCGCGAGACTTCGGGCTTCGCTCAGCTCGGGGTGGGGCGGCATGCGATCGAGCTCCATTTCTTCCAAGCGAACCGCGATCGTTTCCTCGCGGTTGACTACACGCTTCCATCGGGCCGGCGTCAGCCTATTCCGAATACGGCGCTTTCTTATGATGCCGATACTCCTTCGAATTTAGGTCGATCAGACTAACCCGATAGACCCCTCGGATGCGCGTTTCATTTTTCCTCTTAAGTTGGTTGGGTAGCGGGATATTGGCCGTCATGGCGGCAGCCTCCGATCGCCCTAACATCGTGCTGATCATGGCCGACGATATGGGTTACGAGTGCTTGTCGAGCTACGGATCGGCGGACTACCAAACCCCGCGGCTTGATGGGTTGGCGGCGACTGGTTTGCGATTCACCTAGACGCATGCTCAACCGCTTTGCACGCCGACGCGGGTGCAGATCATGACGGGCCAATACAATGTGCGAAACTACACTCACTTTGGTGAGCTTCCTCCGTCCGAGCGCACGTTTGGCAACGACTTGCGGGAGGCCGGTTACGCTTCGGCCATCGCGGGCAAATGGCAGTTGGGCAAGGATCGGAAGCTCATCGATCAGTTTGGCTTCGATGAGCACTACCTCTGGTGGCTGGAGCGCAAGAGTTGGCGCTACGGCAACGTGGGTGAACTGATCCAAAATGGCGAAGTTCTGCCGGGAGAAAAAGGCGAGTATGGGCCGGATGTGCTCAACCACTTCGTGCTGGATTTCATGGAGCGGCACGCGGCGGAACCGTTCTTTGTCTACTACCCGATGCTGCTGCCCCATTCGCCTTTCGTGCCGACGCCGAACTCGGCCGGGTCTCCGGATCCGCAGGATGCGAATCCCGCTTACTTCAAAGCCATGGTGGAATACACCGACGAGCTCGTCGGCCGGGTGGTCGATAAGCTCGATGCGCTGGGTCTGCGGGAAAATACGTTGGTGATCTTCATCGGCGACAACGGAACCAACTCCGACATCACTTCGAACATGATCGACGGGCGCAGTATCCAAGGAGGCAAAGGCACGATGACCGATGCCGGCACGCGGGTGCCGATGATTGTGAACTGGCCGGGAACCGCACCGGCGGGGGACTCGTCTCGGAAGGCTTGGTGGATTTCTCGGATATCACGCCGACGCTACATGCTTTGGCCGGATACGAACCGGCGGCAGATCGTCCGCTGGATGGATTCAACTTGGGGCCAGTCTTCAAGGGTGAGCGTTCGACGTATCGCGAGTGGTCCTACTGTTGGTATCGCCGCGGTAAAGACGAAGCCTTGGTCTCGATTGTGGATCAGGCAGTGGATGCGTTTGCCCGCACCGTCCGGTTCAAGCGTTATCACGACGGCCGCTTTTTCGATACCATTACAGATGTTTTGGAGCAACGTCCGCTTGATCCGAAAACTCTCGCTGGGCCGACGCGAAAAGTTTGGACGATGCTGGGTGAAGTCTTGGCTGGCTTCGAAGTGGTGGGCGCCGCCCCCCTTGGACGACGTCGCGTAAGGTCCGCGGCGCTGCGGCGGTCGCGGACTGAGGCTAATCGCGGACTGAGGTGCCGCGGGGCAGGATGATGTCGGGCGTAAAGCCCGACCCACCCAGCAGGGTGTCTCTCGTTGTGGGTCGGGCTTTATGCCCGATATTTTCACGCCTTGATGGACTTTGTTTTCCGCTTGCGTTGATTGAGCACGGGCTGAGCGCTGGCGCCTTCGATCCACTCGCCCTCGACGAGAGTCCACAGGGGGTCGGCGGGCACGCCGTGTTCGTGGCGGGTCAGTTGATCGACCACCAAGTTCACCGCCACTTTGCCCGCGCTGTTCCATTTAGGATTAATGCCGGCAAATCCTTGATACGAAGAGTGCCAACCGAGGTGGGCGTAACCGCCGTCTTGAGGGAATTGGTAACCGAGGGATTGAAGTTGTTGGGGGATGTCTTTTCCGACGCCCAGGACGCAGTCGGGTTGGTAGCGATCCAACCAAGCCTTGAGCTTGTCGCCGTCGCCTTCTTCATCACGGTGGAAGAGCGGAATGATGTCTTGGGGCGCGATGTTTAAATCTTCCGAATGCACTGCCGCGCTGCGCTTGAAGTCGGATGAGCGTTCGAAAATGTTGGGGATGATGACGCCGAATCGTCGATAGCCGCGGGCCTGCAGGACTTTGATGGTCTTGATGAGATTGCCGTAGTGATTCACCTCTACGCGGTGGAGTTTGGGGTGGAGCAAGGCGCCTCCGATCGAGACCATCGCAAAGTCGCTGAGGTCGAGCCCGGCCAAGCTGACGCTGCGCTCCATGAAGTGTTCGAAAATCACGGCGCGAATTCCGCGAGCACGGATGATTTCGATCAGTCGGCGCGGATTCATGCCAGGCTCATACCAACTGAATTCCGTCACGCGGTAGCCAAGGGTTTCGGCTTGAGCGTGAATGCTGCGACGCAACGAGTCTGGATTGCCTTCGCGGTCGTAGTCCCACGGCTGGCAATGGATTTCGGCAATCACAGGGGAGTCCAAAGAAGTGCGTTTGAAGCGGACGCTGGACATCACGGCCGACATGATGGGGTGCGATTCGTAGCCCATCGCTTTAGCGGCGGCGAGAATCTTGGCCTTGGTTTCAGCTTTATGACCGGGAAGGTTGCGCAACGCGCGACTCACGGTGGCTTTCGAAACGCCGACCTTGTTAGCGATGGCTTGGATATTGGCTTTGTTCGAGCGGGCCATGGGTTAACTAGAGTGATGAAGGCGTGGGTAGCGTGGCCGGAATTGGCGGGGTAATGGGATGGGACCTAAATCGATGATCTGGGTTCCAAATGGTTCGTGAGCGTTTGTTTTAAGTGATTTTAAAAAAAGATCTTAAACTATGGAAACGTTACATCCAGACCCGGTCGATTGAGTCTATTGCGGGTGAAGCAGAACCGGGCAGATCGTGGCTCGGCGATTGGCTGACAGAAGATTAGCGAAGGCGTTTTGGGGGCTTTGACCATCTCCTCATCTATTTGTCGTCTGCCATAATTTACTCGCACGACTATTTGGTGACGAGAGTGTAACGCTTCCAACAGCGGGACGGTGACATGCCCCGGTATCAACGCAGTTTTGGATTGAAATTCATCCCCAACTTCATTCGAGGCGCCGTCAGGCCGAGCGTGAGTTTAGGAGTAATTTGTCCTTTCGATTTTCCGCTTAGTTCAAGCCCAGTTTTCTCATGACCCCAAAGATTACGCCACGTTCAACCGCACCCCTGCAAAGCCTCGACGAGTGGGAAGACTTCTTGGTTGAACGCTACCCGGAGCCGGCTTCGGCAACACCGGCCAAGCCCTCCGTGGGGACCGACCCGGATAAACCGAAGGACGCGTTTCGAGACTACGAAGCCAATGCCCGCGACACCGTGCGCGAGTTTTATCGACTCAACCACACGCACCAGACGTACGCCTTCGGGCAAGCCAAGCGAGCGGAGTATTTGGGACGCAGTCGGTTGGAGATGGGGGTATGGGAAGCGTTGGAGTATTTGAATCAACTCATCGACGATTCGGATCCCGATACCGATCTTTCGCAGGCTCAACATCTGTTGCAAACGGCGGAAGGCATCCGTGCGGCGGGAAATCCCCGGTGGATGATTCTGACCGGCTTGATGCACGACCTGGGCAAGGTGCTGTGCCTGTGGGGTGAGCCGCAGTGGGCGGTGGTCGGCGACACGTTTCCCACTGGTTGCGCGTTCTCCGATAAAAATATGTTTCCCGAGTTTTTTGCCGCCAATCCGGATCATAAAAACCCGAGCTACCGCACCGAAAACGGGATCTACGAACCCGGGGGTGGATTTGATCATGTGCAGATGTCGTGGGGACATGATGAGTACATTTATCAAGTTTGCAAAGACTCCCTCCCGGAAGAAGGGTTGGCCATGTTGCGCTACCACAGTTTTTACCCGTGGCATCGGGAAGGCGCCTACCGCCAGTTCGAAAACGAGCATGATCGCGCGATGCTGCCGTGGGTGCTTCGTTTCAACGAACACGATCTCTACACCAAGAGCCACGAGGTGCCGGATCAGGAAAAACTCCGGCCGTATTACGAAGACCTCATCGCTGAGTTTTTCCCCGCCAAGTTGGCTTGGTAGTCCCGGTCGCTCCGGTCGCGATTTCCGACGCATTCATCTGATTTTACTTCATCATGCTTTCTTCCCGACAGCCCAACGTGATTGTCTTTTTGACGGATCAACAACGACATGACACTACCGGCGTGCACGGCTGCGAGCTGGGGTTGACCCCGAACTTTGATCGCATGGCGCAGGAAGGGACACACGTCGCTAAAAGCTTCACCTGTCAGCCGGTCTGCGCGCCGGCGCGAGCCTGTTTACAGACTGGAAAATACGCAACGCAAACGGGCGTTTGGCGCAATGGCTACGAGCCGGATCCCGAGCTGCCGACCTTAGCCCACTACTTCAACGATGCGGGTTATCATACTGGTTATATCGGCAAGTGGCATCTCGCATCCACGGCGTATCAAGGACCGGTGCCCCCGGAATTGCAGGGAGGCTATCAGACGTGGTTGGGAGCCAACTTGCTCGAATTTGTCTCCGACGCGTTTGATACCCGACTTTGGGATCAGGATGGCAAAGAGCAGCGGTTACCAGGGTATCGGGTTGACGCCGTGACTGACGCGGCGATTCGGCACGTGCATCAACGGAGTGAATCGAAGCAGCCGTTCTTTCTCTTCATTTCTCAACTCGAACCGCATCATCAAAACTCCCGCGACGATTATCCGGCCCCGCGCGGGTACGAGGCGGAGTATTCGACGTCAAAAATGCCGCCTGATCTACGGGTAGGCCACGGCACGGCGGTGAAGCATTGGCCGGGATACTGTGGCATGGTCAAACGTTTGGATGAGTCGTTGGGTCGACTGTTGGACGCGTTGGAAAGTCTCGATCTCACGGATAACACCATCGTGCTCTTTTCTTCCGATCACGGAAATCACTTCAAGACGCGGAACGCGGAGTATAAACGCTCGTGCCACGACGCCTCGATTCGGGTGCCGACCGCGTTGCAGGGACCTGGGTTTGATGGTGGCGGACGAATCAATCGACTGGTCAGTCTCGTCGACCTGCCGCCGACGCTATTGAATGCGGCGGGTATTCAAGTTCCGGAGACGATGGAAGGACAATCAATCCTGCCTTTATTGCGCTCCTCCAAGGTGGCGTGGCCAGAGGAAATATTTGTGCAAATCAGCGAGAGTCAAACCGGGCGAGCCGTGCGCACGCAGCGGTGGAAATACTCGGTACGGTGTCCGGATCTCGATGATGGCAATCAACCTGTTTCGCAGCCTACGGCCGAAATCTACATGGACGATTGTCTCTACGATCTCAAAGCGGACCCGTGGGAGTTGACGAACTTGATTGGTTATACTTCCCACGCGGAGGTAGTCCGAGTGATGCGGGAACGGCTGACGCGGCGAATGGTGGCAATAGGCGAACCTGCGCCGACGTTTGTGGATGCGCCGGCGACAGCGCCTTACGAGCACGTGGTGACGCGGGAAGAAACCAACGCCTGAGGTGATCCATCCAGCTTATCATTGGTGCGCTGCTGGGCTGTCACCGCCTTCGCTGATACGTTGATTGTGACCGGTGTTGGCATCGGAGCGCCGGAGGGGAACGTTGCCCTGATCCTGGCCGACGATCTCCGGGAACGGGTGGCGACGGCGGAAGTAAGGGTGGCCTCAGCTGGAGATCTCGTGGATTGAATTCGGCTCGTTCATGGCATGATTGTCGGGACGGTTGCCGCGCAATCCCGGTTCACTTCGCCGGACACGATCCGACGGGGAGTGGAAGCGGCTTCGTTGGCGGCGGAAGCGTTTGAGGTTCAAGTGCTGTCCCGGGAACTCGAATCACCCCGCCTCGTGGTAATCGTGGGTAGCGATGTGCGGGGGGGGCATGACGCGGTTTCCGATGCGGCGACCCTTGAGAGTTAGGATGTCGCGCAGCCGACAGCCTGACTCCTGATGAACAAGCCCCAAGCCCCGTTATGCGGTGGTCCCTACGCCTTATGCGTTTTGTATTTAACCGGAGCCTCAGACCGCCCGTTGTTTGACTTCACTGGCGAAGAAATTCCGGGCCGGAGCGCGCCGAGAGATGCGGCGGCGGCTTAAGAATACTGGTCGACGATCTGCTGCATCTCCTCGGTTGCGGCTTCCATGCTGCGAAGCAGGGTAAACTGGCCGCGAGCGCGATCGAGGTTGTGGCGGGGGTGTTTAACGCGGAAGTAGATGTCGCCATTGAGATAGTCGGTGAGGAAACGGAGGCCGATCTCGTAGGTGATGAGACGTCCGGAGATCACGAGATTGGCGATTTCGGTGGCGTTGAGGATCGAGCGGGCACTCGCGAGGTAGCCCTCTACGAGTTGAGCGAAAACGGGGAGTTGAACCTGAACCTTGCTGAGGTCGATTTCGTCTTCGAGGCAAGGGTTGGTCGCGGAACGGATAAGATCGCCAATGTCGTAAAGAGCGAGCCCGGGCATGATCGTATCGAGGTCGATCACACAGACGTCTTCGCCGGTTTGATCGTGCAGCATGACGTTGCTGATTTTGGTATCATTGTGAGTGATGCGCTCGGGAATGAGGCCTTCCTCGTGCAGGTTTAGGAGAGAACCGGCGAGTGATTCGCGAGCGAGGGCGAATTCTATTTCGGGGCCGACTTCGGAAACTCGGGAGGCAACGTCGGTTGCGATGGCCGCACGCAGGTTGGCGAATCGTTGGCGAGTGTGGTGAAAGTCGGGAATCGTTTCATGCAGGCGAGGGCCGGGGAGATCGGCGAGCTGAGCTTGGAAGTTGCCAAACGCAAAGGCGGCGGCTCGAGCTTCTTTGAGCGACCGGATAATGTCGTAGGTGGTGGCTCCCTCGATGAAGTTGTAGCAGCGCCAGTGGCAGTGATCGTCGTCCAGATGGAACGCGTGGCCGGAGCGAGTGGGGATCAGTTGCAGGGCTTTTCGACCCGCAGGAATGGGTTTATTGGCCACGTGAGCGGTCACGCGCTGGATATTTTCCATCAGCGCGGGCACGTCGGTGAATACATGATGATTTATCCTTTGAAAAATAAAGCGGAGAGGCTGGCCTTGTCGCCGAGTTTGGATCGCAAATGTATCGTTGATGAGACCGTTGCCGTGCGGGGTGCCGTCGGTAAATTCGGCATCGAGCGCGAATGATGCGGCCACGGAGGCGAGACTGGATTGATCCACGGGGGGAAGGGAAACGGCGCTCATGGGTAGGTCAGGGAGGGGGACGGAGAACTCTCCTTACTGCTCTCGTGCCTTTCGGGAAACAATCGAAATTTGCTACAAGAAGCCGCGTTCGGGGATGATCGGTTTTGAAGGTTGATTCGATGGGGAGAACAAATCACGTTTCGCTTTAGCGTCCAGTTAACGCTGCCTAACCGGGGCAGCCTGTGACGTATTCGCCCGTGAACCGCAGTTGGTCACAGAGAACATAGAGAGGCAACCCGGAGTGTCACAGAGACTTTCAAACCTAATCCATCGAAAATCGGCCGTCGCACCTTGAGTGAAAACTTCCTCTCTCGTGGTCGATTCCGCGACTATCCCCCGGTGAACTCTTTACCCAATTCCGTGATCTCTGTGACTCAATCCCACAGAGGAATTTAGGCTTAAACGTATTTGGCTACGATTTGGCGCATGGCAGTTTCCGCTGACTCCATGCTTTTGAGCAAAGTGAACTGACCTCGTGCTCGATCGAGATTCTGTTGAGAGTGTTCGGTGCGGAAGTAGGTGTCGCCGACGATATAGTCGGTAAGGAAGCGTAGCCCAATTTCGTAAGTGATCAGGCGGCCGGAGGTGGTGAGTTGATCGATCTCGGTGGCGTTGAGAATGGAACGCGCGCTACCCAGGTAACCGGCGACCAGTTGCTCGAAGATGGGGAGTTGAACGCAGACGCGGCTGAGATCGGTCTCATCCTCTAGGCAAGGGTTGGTCGCGGAGCGCACAAGATCGCCGAAGTCGTAGAGACCTAGTCCCGGCATAACGGTATCGAAGTCGATGACACAGACGCCTTCGTTGCTGGTTTCGTCGATCAGAACGTTGCTGATTTTGGTATCGTTGTGGGTGACACGTTCGGGGATTTTGCCTTCTTCATGAAGGTTGAGCAGGGAACTCGCGAGCGGCTCGCGAGCGAGAGCGAACTCGATTTCGGAGCCAACGGACGAAACGCGCGACGCGGCGTCGGCATCGATGGCTGCACTGAGGTTGGCGAAACGCTGCCGGGTGTTGTGGAAGTCTGGAATTGTCTCGTGGAGACGAGGTCCAGCGAGGCCGACGAGTTGGGCTTGGAATTCGCCGAAGGAGTAGGCGGCGGCACGAGCGATCGGCAGGGAGTGAATGACGTCGTAGGATAGAGCGCCTTCAATGAAATCGTAGCAGCGCCAGTGGCTGCAGTGTTCATCTAAGTGATAAACGTGCCCGGCATTGGTTCGGATGAGGCGAAGGGGTTGACGATTGGGGGCCTGAGGAATTGTGGCGAGATGGTCGGTGACTCGTTGCACGTTTTCCATCAGCGCCGGCACGTCTGTAAAAACGTGATGATTGACGCGTTGCAGAATATAACGGCGAGGGCCCGCTGCCGTCTGACAATCGATGATAAAGCTGTCGTTGATCAGTCCGTTCCCGTGGAGGGCACCGCGAACAAAGTCGGCGTCTAGCGCAAAGTTGGAGGTGATATTAGCGAGGACGACTTGATCGACGGCGGGGAACGGGGAACTCATGGAAGTGAGTCACGATGAAAGACTTTGTCAGTGGTGCAATCTCGTTTGGGGCGGGTTTGATTTTCCACGAAACAGGCACAGAAAAGCCGCGATTGACAGGGCGCGGCCTAGGGGTCTCGAGAAACAGTAGTGGAAAGAATCGAGGCACTACATGGAAACGTCCACCACGTAGCCCGCTACGATTTCGGGTTGATTGATACCGTCGATTTCTTGGACGAGTTTGTTAATCTCCACCTCAGCGGCTTCTGCGGTTGCCGCTTTGAGTTTTGTGGCTCGTTTGTCTTGAAACTTTGACGAGGCATCGGAGCTTTTCGTCCAGAAAATCAAATAGATACCGTGCGTGCGGCCATTGTGGCGGAGATAGTCGGCCACAAGTTGATCTTGCTGGGCGGTATTGATGTCTGCATGCCAACAGCCTTTTGCTTCGACCATGATATGGAGCGGTTTGAGTTCGGCACCTGCGGCAGTGACTGCACTCACCTCGATGACTGTTCGTTTGTTAAACTGGATCTGGATTTCACGTTGGACGAGGATGCCTTTGCCGGAGGCGAGGTCGCTTTGGAGCCAGGAGGTGACCCACTCCGCCATTGCGGTTTCGGACCGTGGTTTCCAAACCTTCCCTCCAGTTCGGGCCCTCTTATCCCGCCAAAATTGCGTGCGTCTTGAATTGGTCGATTGGCTGAGGTTTTCCTGAAGGCGTTTGAGTGACTCTGTAACGAGCTCCAGCAAATCGTCCTCATCGGCAACCCACCGGCTTTCCGCTCTGTGAACCAAGTCTAGCACGATGGAAACGCGAGGGGGGGTGACTGCTGCTGGCGAATATTAGTCTGCGGTGGAAGTCTCTCCATTCGTCGCGACCCATCGCTTCAAAAAGGGATTTTCGAACGCCTGCGAACCGGTTGATGGCTGCCATAGAATTTGCCGGTCAACCAAAGCAACCATAGCCGAATGCGCGCTCGATGCCGCTTTGATCCCCTGCTTTCTCAGGGTTTTGGAGGCGGTGGGTGGATCTCCATTTGCAATCGCTCTGAGCACCAAGCGTTGGGTCACCGTCAGCTCCCGCCAAATACCAACGAACACGCCGTTGTGCTCCCGGTTGCTGATCTCTTCCATCGCCTTTTCAACCACACCCGCACTCATCTCTTGGGTGGTCATGAAGAACACGGTTTTTGCCAATCGCACGATGTCCCCGGTGCATGGCCCGGCGGTTTCGACGATTTCACGTCCGTGGATGAATCCCTCCGATCCTCCTTGCCGGGCACGTTCGTCAATCCATGCCCCCATTAGGGCTGGGGTGATCGGGCCAAGCTCCATGAGTTCCAGTTGTTTGAAAAACGGGGAGTTCGGATGGGTCATCCACTGCACAATTCGAAAGTCCGAACCGGTGAAAGCGTAGTTTAGATTTCGGTGCTCCTGGATCGTCGCCCGCAGTTTCCAGTCTACTTTCTCGCCGCCCAGTTTTTGAATCTCCTGAAACTCATCCAAGCAAATGGTCCAGACCTCATCGCGATCGGCGGCCAATTCGTTGAGGGCATTCAGCGCCTGACCGAGATTCTCCGGTCCGGTTTGGTCACTGAGTTCTCCCGCGATTGAGATGCCGCCCGCCCCGAGGGTGACCTGTTTGAAATGCTTTGCCGCAATTTTTAGGGCCCGGGCCAGAAACGCGTCGTCAGGTCTAGGTGAGCGGTGGATCAGTTGCTTCGCCAGCTCCTCCATGCTGGCGGCAACGGAAACATCGACGTAGATCAGGAGGCTTTTGGCCGGAACGCAGTTCTTGATCAAAGAGGTCTTTCCCATGCGACGTCGACCGTAGAGGAGGATGCGGCGACCATGTTCCTCAAACATACGCGAAAGCCGCTCTCGTTCCTCTTTGCGGTCGGTGAATGACGCGGGATCACTGGGACTCTCGTAAAAGAAGGGGTTGATCAATGTCGTCATGCTTGAAAGGGGGGAGAGTGGTTCCGAAACCTTACGTTACGTAATAATCCGTAACGAAGTATTACGTATTATCAAGGGTCATTTACCCGCACGGGTGGGGTGTAATTGCTGCAACCGACTGGGTGCCGGCGCGTTTTCAACAAAAGACCCCGAGCGGAAGCTCTCCACCCTGAGTCTATTAAGCTATCTCGCAGTTACACTTTAGTTCTGCGGTGTTACACTTTGGATTATCAGCCAACAGGAAAGGTAACTGATGGTCGCTAAAAACAAACAAATGCATTTTATATTTGGCGGCGTATGGTGTGCCATATACGCCGCGCTTTATTTTTTCGCTGCGAACTCGAGTGAGCCGATGGGGGTTCTGTGAGGTGATGGCATCAATACCTTTCTGGCTCTTAGTGTTGGCGATATTATGGGTTTAAAAAATGGACTCATAACTTTCCCCCTGAGTTTTGGCTTGGGGCTGATTGAATGGTTCGTGATCGGAGCTTACGTGGTGCCGGGTATACGGAGATTGTTTGCTCGACTCTTCCCTCGAAAAAACGAGAGCGCACCGGAACAGTTCAGCCCCAAAGGCTAACCCGATGATGGGGCAGCCGAGTGCTCCAAAGCAGTAAGAAGGGGTTCAGACGCGAATGGCGCTTAGTTAAGGGGACTGATCGTTGAGAGCGTGCTCTGTGATCCAACGACTTAAGCCAGAACTGAGGCGCTAACTAAGTGCCATTCGGGTCAGACGCAATAGATAGAGATTAGCGCTGAGTTTGAGTCCCCAAGCCAAAGGAAAACCGCGCCCGAGAAGAGGCGCGGTTGGTTTCTCGAGAACGAGAAGGATAGAGAGGAAAGAGAAAGATTCTCTAACTGGTCTTACATCTCGAGTTGAGGGCGTTTGGGGTCAGGCCAGTCGATGTGGAAGAACTTGCCGCGGGGCTGATCCAGGCGCTCGTAGGTGTGGGCCCCGAAGTAGTCGCGCTGGGCTTGGAGCAGGTTGGCCGGGAGGCGGGCGCTGCGGTAGCCGTCGTAGTAGGCGAGGGCGCTGCCGAAGGTCGGGGCCGGGATGCCGTATTCGGCGGAGAGGGCGACGACTTTGCGCCAGCTGTCTTGGGCGTCCTGAATCGTCTGGTTGAAGTAAGGATCGAGGAGCAGATTGGCCAACTTCTTGTCGCGTTGGTAGGCCTCGGTGATCTTCTGCAGGAAGGCGGCGCGAATGATGCAGCCGCCGCGGAAAATTTGAGCGATCGCGCCGAAGTTGAGTTTCCAGCTGTATTCGTTCTGAGCCTCCCGCATGAGTTGGAAGCCTTGAGCGTAGGAGCAGATCTTTGAGCAGTAGAGGGCGTCGTGGATGGCGGCGATGAGCTTTGTTTTGTTACCTTTGAACTTCTTCTTCGGTCCTTTGAGGATCTTGGAAGCGGCGACGCGCTCGTCTTTGACGGCGGAAAGGCAGCGGGAGAAGACGGATTCGGCGATGGTGGGGGCCGCGATGCCCATGGAGAGGGCGCTGTTGGCGGTCCACTTGCCGGTGCCTTTTTGCCCTGCGGTGTCGAGCACGACGTCGACGAAGGCTTTGCGGGACACCGGGTCTTTTTGCTGGAGGATGTCGGCGGTGATTTCAACGAGGAAGGAGTCGAGGGCGCCTTCGTTCCATTCGGCGAAGATTTCACCGATTTCCTTGGCCTTGAGGCCGAGGAGACCCTGCATGAGGTCGTAGGCCTCACAGATCATCTGCATGTCGCCATACTCGATGCCGTTGTGAACCATTTTAACGTAATGACCGGCGCCGTTCTCACCGATGTAGGTGGTGCAGGCCACGCCGCCTTTGATGGGCTTGCCGGGAGCGGCGCCTTCGAGAGGCTTGCCGGTCTTTTTATCGACCTTAGCCGCAATGGCGCGCCAGATGGGGGCGATTTCCTTGAAGGCGGCTTTGTCACCGCCCGGCATGAGGGAGGGACCGAAGCGGGCGCCTTCTTCACCGCCGGAAACACCGGAGCCGATGAAGCGGAGGTTTTTGGCCTTAAGCTCTTTTTCACGACGAATGGTGTCGGTCCACAGGGCGTTGCCGCCGTCGATGATGATGTCGTCCTTAGCAAGTAAGGGCACGAGACCGTCGATGACGGCGTCGGTGGCCCCACCGGCTTGGACGAGGATGATAATCTTGCGTGGGCTACTGAGGGAATTGACAAACTCTTCGAGTGTCGTGCTGCCTTCGAGGCCGCCGGGCGTGTCGGGGTTTTCCGCGACGAATTTGTCGGTTTTCGCGGTCGTCCGGTTGTAGACGGAGATTTTGAAACCGTGATCGGCGATGTTGAGGGCGAGATTCTGACCCATCACGGCGAGGCCGATGAGTCCAATGTCTGATTGTTTCGTGGGCATATTCAGAAAGGGAATGTGCACGATTCTGGGGCGAGATGCGATGGTGAAATCCGCAAAGCGGTTGTCATAATACGAAAACGCCGGACAGAACGCCTCGGGGCGGGGTGAAAGGTAGCGGGTCGACCGATGGATCCCGAACTAAGGGCGATAGCCCGGTTTTGAGGGCAAGTATTTGGCGACTTGACTCACCAACGGGGTGAGCACCGCGGGTTCATTACGTTCGTAGATCCACTGGAATCCGACCGTAGTGACCACGAGAATGACGATGAAGGAAAGGGTGCGCCGATTCATTTCAGCCGCATGACGAACCAGAAAAATGGCGATTATGCCGACGCTGACGATTATGATCACGTTGATCCAGAACCGAGTCGGGACCAGCTGTAGTTTCTCCAACGTTGTCATGGCGATCGGTAACATCTCAAAAAAACCTTGTTGTGCCCATGAAAGTGATACGAGGCAAAATAGGATGGCGCGCTCGTTTGACGAAATTTTTGCATTTGCTAAATATGAGCTAATCGATGCGAAGGCTCCGATATTGCGTGGGGGCGGAGAGCTCGGCAGGGTCGAGGCATGAGTAAGGAAGCGCGCCCGCAGCAAAAAAAACCGAGTTTCGCGGTATCAGAGCCATTGCGGGCGTATCTCAATCGTTATCGTCGGGAGCGGGAGTTGCCGATCAGCTACGAGCGATTGAGTGGATTCGAGGAATCGTGTCCCTTGCCGGGGGCGGATGGGGAGCCGACTTTGTGGGATAGTGTGATCTACAGTCGACTGGAGATGGGGCCGTTGCAGGAGGATTTGAAGCGGGTGTATTCGCTGCTGCGCACGGGGGGTGATATGTCGGTGATGCAGCATCTTTATGTGGATCGGATTGACTACTGCTCGTTCGGAAACTCGGCGCCATTTCGGATTCGGATTGTGAATGCGTATAATGACAATGCTGACTATTTTTACATCAAACGGGGGGATTCCTCACGGGTGTATGGATTGGAGTTGGAGCATCTTTTGTCGCCGAACCGTTTGAACTACTTCACGCGTGGTGGGACGTTGGTGGAGGATCATGTGGCGGGAATTCCGGGCGATGTGTTTGGCCAGGATTGGTTGGAGAGGCCAGACATCAAACCGATCCGATTGGCCAAGGAATTGGTTAAATTCAATGAGCGCTGTTTTGTGCGATTACTCGGCGATATGCGCAGCTACAATTGGGTGGTGGTGGTGACCCCGGATTTCGAGGGCACCCAGCTACGCATCCGTGCGATGGACTTCGATCAGCAGTCCTACGAAGGCCGGTTGAATTTCTACCGCCCGCAGTTTTTCCCGGAGAATAGGCCGATGGCGATGTTTTGCATGAAGCATCTACGGCGTGAAACGGCGGAGCAGTATCAGCGGGAGGAGCAGGTGGCCGTGCTCCAGCGCGCGGCCTTGGCGGAGCATAAGCTGGGGGAATTGTTGGCGGCGATGTCTGGTGACCGGATTGCGCCGGATGAGCATCGAGACGAATTACGCCAAGCCCTGGCCCAACATTTCCGACGTTCGGCCTATGAGCGTTGCAAATCGATGGGTGAGATTGTGCGCGAAAACTTGGAGTCGATCCGACTCGAAGTGAGCTGAGGTGGCGGGGGGGGCGCACTCCGCGTGGCAGGCACAACGGAGTCGGGCGCAAAGGGCCGACCCACTCTGGAACGTCGCGAGGGGGGGGGGGGGGGGCTACGCTTTCACTGATTTGAATTCGGTGACGACGGCTTGGAGGGTCGCCTTGGCGTCGCCGTAGAGCATGCGGGTGTTCTCGAGACGGAAGAGTTGATTTTCGATGCCAGAGAAACCGGCGCCTTTGCCGCGTTTGAGGCAGATGACGATGCGTGCTTCGTGGGCGTTGATGATGGGCATGCCGTAGATGGGGGAGGATTTGTCACGGGCGGCGGCGGGGTTGACGACGTCGTTGGCCCCGATGACGATGGCGACGTCCATCATGGGCATTTGGGGGTTGATGGAATCCATCTCGACGAGTTGTTCGTAGGGCACGTTGGCCTCGGCGAGGAGCACGTTCATGTGGCCGGGCATGCGACCGGCGACGGGGTGAATGGCGAAGCGCACTTCGGCACCGTTTTCTTCGAGCATTTCGGCGAGTTCACGCACGACGTGTTGGGCTTGGGAGACGGCCATACCGTAGCCGGGCACGATGACGACGTTGCGGGCGGCTTCGAGGACGGAGTAACTGTCTTCGGCAGAGATGGACTTGAGTTCACCTTCCACGGTGCCGGCTCCCTCGCTGCTGGCGGCCGAGGTGGTGTCGGCGCCGAAACCGGAGAAGAGCACGTGGGCTAAAGAGCGGTTCATGGCCTTACACATGATCATCGTCAGGATCACGCCGCTGGTGCCGACGAGACAGCCGGCGACGATTAACACATTGTTGGTGATGACAAAACCGGCGGCGCACGCGGCGAGGCCGGAGAGGCTGTTGAGCATCGAGATGACAACGGGCATGTCGCCGCCGCCGATGGGCATGACGAGGGTCCAGCCGAGGACGAGGGAAATGGCGAGGGCGACATAGAAGGCGTTGGTGCCGATGGGGCCTTGGCCGCCGTGGATCACGAAGATGACGCCGGCGACGATCAGGCCGAGGACGAGAGCGCCGTTGACGAATTGCTGGCCGCCAAAGAGGACGGGTTTGCCGCTGAGTTTGCCGGACAGTTTACCGAACGCGTAGATGGAGCCGGTGAAGGTGATGCCACCGATGAGAACGGCGAGGAAGATGACCGTAGAAGTGAAGGGCTTATTACTGCCATCAAAGAATTCGAGGTAGTGAGCCCAACCGAGGGACTGAATTTTGCCATACTCGGCCCACCCGACGAGGAGGGAGGCGAGGCCACCGCAGCCGTTAAGGAGAGCGACCATCTCGGGCATCGACGTCATTTTTATAAGTCGAGCGCAAGCGAATCCGATGGCACCGCCGATGACGAGCCCGGTGATGATCCAAGTGTAGTCGATGATTTGGCGGTCGAGTAGGGTGACGATGACCGCGAGCAGCATGCCGAGGGCCGAGAGCGAATTGCCGCGGCGGGCGGTCGATTGACGGCCCAGCATCTTGAGGCCGTAGATGAAGAGAATCGACGCGACGATGTAGGCGAGATTGATGAGAGACAGGAGGTTCATTTAAGCGTCCTCCTTTTTGGCCACTGTCTTTTTCTTAAACATGCCGAGCATGCGATCGGTCACGAGGTAACCGCCGATGACGTTGATGGTCGCGAGGGCAACGGCGGTGGTGCCCAGCACCGTGGTGAGGGTGGAGCCGTCATCAGCACCGGAGGCGATCAGCGCTCCCACGATGGTGATGCCGGATATCGCGTTGGATCCCGCCATGAGTGGCGTGTGAAGTTGGGAAGGGACCTTCGCGATGAGCTCGAAACCGAGAAAACCGGCGAGCACGAAGATAAAAAAGAGGAGCATTAAGTCCATGGAGGGAAAGGCTGAAGGGCTAAAGGGCGGAAAGACTGAAGCGGAGCGGAGGGAGGAAGTGAGGCGGCGAGCAGATGGGGAGGGCGTTCAGCCTTCAGCCCTTGGGTTCTTCAACCTTTTGAAAGGAGGGATGGACGATAGCGCCGTCGTGGGTGATGAGGCAGCCTTTAAGGATCTCGTCCTCGCGGTCGAGTTTGAGGGTCTTGGCTTCGTCGTCCCAGAAGTGAGTGATCCAGGCAGCGAAGTTGGCGGCGAGCACTTGGGTCGCATGGGTGGCGGTCGTGCATTCGAGGGTCGGATGACCGAGAATGGTCACGCCGTTGGCGGTGACGACGTCTTCGCCGGAGACGGCACCTTCGACGTTGCCGCCGCTTTCTACGGCCATATCGACCACAACGCTTCCGTTTTTCATGCCTTCGAGCATGGCGGCTGAGACGATGCGGGGGGCTTTGCGGCCGAAGACCTTGGCGGTCGTGATCACGATGTCCGACTGGGCACAGATCTTGGCCATGCCCGCTTGCTGTTTGGCGACCTGTTCGGGGGTGAGTTGTTTGGCGTAGCCGCCGGCGGTTTGGCCGGTATCGCCGAGATCGATTTTAACGAACTTGGCGCCGAGAGATTTGACCTGTTCTTCCACGACGGGGCGGGTGTCGAAGGCATCGACGCGGGCGCCGAGACGTTTAGCGGTGGCGATGGCTTGGAGGCCGGCGACACCGGCACCGATGATGAATACGCGACACGGCATAAGGGTGCCGGCGGGGGTCATCATCATGGGGAGGGCACTGCGCACGCGGGCGGCGGCTTGGATGACGGCGGCGTAACCGGCGAGTGAAGCCTGAGAACTGAGGGCATCCATCTTCTGGGCGAGGGTGGTGCGGGGAATCATTTCGAGGCTGACCGCGCTGACTTTAGCCGTAGCGAAAGATTCGAGCAGGGCCGCTTCATTGAAGGGATCGAGGAAACTGAGGTGGATCGCCCCCGGTTTGAGAGCCGCAACCGCTGCGGGGGACGGTTTGCGCACGCGGAGCACGAGATCGGCGGCAGCGAGGGCGGCGGCGGGATCTTCGACCAGGGAGGCACCGGCGTTGGTGTAGTCGTCATCAGAATACCGACTTTCGCGGCCGACACCGGGGTCGGTTTGCACGGTGAGGCCGAGTTTGACGAGGGCGGCGGCGGTCGTGGGAGTGAGGGCGGCGCGGAGTTCGCCGGGGGAGGTCTCAGATGGAACGTAGCAGATCATGATGAACTGGCGGGTTTTGTGGCAGGAAGAGTTTCCCGACCGCGGATGAGTCCAAACCTGATACGTCGCTCCGACAACTCTGGAAGCGATGAATATTGCTGAAATTTTTGTGTAATTGTCGCTCCCGATGGTTGTTTTCGGATAAGCGGAGGGGTGTTTTAAATTTGGTTGAGCTGAGTCAAGACGGTGAAGAACCTGTCTGGATTTAGATCCGGGACCGCATATCGAGCACCTGCGGCCTTGAGGCGGTCGATATTTTTACCGCACCCGATAAACGGAATATTCAACGTTTGGGTCGCGCGCAAATCCCAGGCCCCGTCGCCGACGTAGATGGCTTCGGGGATTGGGCGGCCGGCGCGCTCGGCGGCGAGGGAGATGATCTCCGCTCGGGTGAGTCGGTCCGAACACGTGGCCATGGGCAGTCCTTGCCAAGGAATTTTGGCGGCATTGAGTTTTTGTTCGATGGAACTGAACCAGTCTCCCGTGGCGATGGCACAGGTGTAGCCTTCCGCGGTAAGTTGGCCGATCAGATCGATGGCGCCGGGGGTGGCGTCGAATGCTTCGGGATGCGCGGAGATATCGACGGCGAGACGAGCGGCGTAGCCGGCGGATATAGTTTCAATCGCTCGGCTGATGGTTTGGTCATCCAGATCGGGCAAGGCGCGGCGGACGATAGCTTGGCCGGTCACTTCGGCGACGACGTCAAAGAAACCCGAGGGGAAATTGAAGCTGGAGAATGCTTTGAAGGCATCGTCGAAGGCGGCCCAATCGTAGGACTCGCCACCGATTAAGGTGCCATCGACATCGAAGATGATGAGGGGTTTGGGCATGGGCGATGAGCTTAAATTCCGTAGTAGGGTTGGGTAACAGAGAACACCGAGTAGAGCGAAGAGGTCACGGAGTGGTGGGGGTGAAATCGATCACGAAATAGATCGTTTTCACATAAGAAGTTAAGACCGAGCTTCGATGAATTGAGTGGTCAGTCTCGGTGACCGACGGCGGTTGCTGGGATTGTCAGGACGGGGCGGCAGCGGAATCGTCGGCGTGATCGCCACGGGTGGCGCAGTTGATCCAGGCGGAAGTGCCGGCGGAGTAGTGTTCCTTTTTCCAGATGGGCACGCGGGCTTTGAGCTCGTCGATAATGTAGCGGCAGGCGTCGAAGGCGGGACCGCGATGGGCGGAGGCGACGCCGACCCACACGGCTAGGTCGCCGATCGCGAGGTGACCGACGCGGTGGATGGCTTCGGCGGCGAGGAGATCGAATTTTTTGCAGGCCTCGGCGAGGACACGCTCGCCTTCGCGATTGGCGAGTTCGGCAAAGGCTTCGTATTCGAGGGAGTCGACGGCCTGGCCCTCGTTGTGGTTGCGCACCCAGCCCTCGAACGTCGCGCAAGCGCCAGCTTGGGCGTGGGCGAGGGCGGCGGAGAGTTCGCGCGGGTCGAAAGGGGAATTACTGATTTGGAAGGCCATGGGCTTAACCTACGGTGATGGGGATGAGGGACATGGTGTCGTTGCCGAAGATGTCGATGACCTTGATGGCGGCGGTGTAGCGTCCGGGCTTGTCGTAGCTTTGGGTGGCGGTGGTGAGCGGCGCTAGGTTACGGTCTTTGCGGGTGCGGAAACTTTGCCACTCGTTTTCGAAGATGTAGTTGCCGGTCCATTGCTCCTCGAAGTCGATAAATTGGCCCTCGGAGCTGACCACGCCGGGAAGTTCCCCTTCCTCCCCGAAGGATTTGGGCACTTTGATGACTTCGCGGCGACTTTCGTAATTGAAGTCCACGGCCCAATAGTCGACCCAGTCGGTCCAGTGTTTGGTCAACAGATCGCGGGTGACGATGCCTTCCTTGCTTTTACTGATTTTGGAGAGTTTACCGGCGTCGCAGACGACCTCGCTTTTTCCGGCTTTGAGATCGGCAGTGACGGCGTCGACGAAACCCTGACTGTAGTAGACGGAGAAGTCGGTGCGCTCGATGGTGACCTTGAGTTTGTCCTTTGCATCGTAGCGCGGCACGGCCTCGATGTAGGCGACATCGGTGAAGCGGACCTGGCCCTTGTCGACGGCGCGTTTGTCGAACACTTCGGGAGGGATGGTTTTGGGGGCAAGGTCGATGCCCTTGGCCTTGGTTTCGGCGAGCACGGCGGGGAAGAGGCCCATCTCGAATTCGAAGGCGAGGATGTCGGCGCGACTGGCACCGCGTTTGCGACACTCGGTGATAACCTCTTCGATGAAGAGGCGACCGACGGGCAGGTTGATAGGACCGACGACGACGAGGCGGCCCGCGTATTGGCCGTGGAAGAACGGTTCGTTGGCCAGGGGGGCGGCACGGTAGGCGCGTAGGATGAGGTCGCGGAATTGGGTTTCCTTGCGAGCGAGGGCGTCGGCTTTCTTTTTGGCCGAGAGGTTACCGGGCACGTTGAGGTAAGCTTGGCGCTCGTAGCGACCGAGGTTCAGCACCTCGAAGGCGCGGAAGTCTTTGCCGGCGGCTTTCTGTTGGCGCTGCACACCGATGAGGCGCTTGCGGGTGGTGTGGATGCCGAACTTGCCGAGATCGGTGGCTATCCACTTGCGGCCAAGTTTCTCGGCGACGGCGGCGGTGGTGCCAGAGCCGCAGAAGAAGTCGGCGACGAGGTCGCCTTCGTTGCTGCTGGCTTTGATGATGCGCTCGAGGAGGGTTTCAGGCTTTTGGGTTGGATAAGCAGCTCTTTCAGCGTGCTGCGCGGACAGCGGTTTAATGTCTGTCCACAGACCGGTCATTGGTTGCCCTTCCAATTCTTCCAAGTAGACCTTTTTCATTATTCGCCCATCTGCTTTTTTTGGAAAATAGAGGCGATTCTCGGAATCAAGTTGCTCCATCCTCTCCAAATTTACTCGCCAGCCTTTTTGAGGAGGCGGATATCCCTTGTAAGGGAACTTCAGGTTAGGTCTCGGGCTAGGAGAGGTTAGGTTTTCCAGTTTGTATGTTCCGCGCTCGTCTTTGTGTTTAAAGAAATTCTTTAGGTATTCACTGGAGTGAGCGTGATAGAATGGGTTTAGAGCGAAAGAGGCTGACCGTGAGTAAAAATATATCGTGTCCTGCGCTGCACCCATGGCGCGTTTTGCATCCCCGTGGCCATAGCTTCTCTTCCACACGATCTCGTTTACCAGTCTATCTCTCCCGAACACCTCGTCCATGGTTGAGCGAATGAATGAGTTAACCCTCCAGTCACAGTGGACGTAAATGCACGCATCGTTCGCCATCAGATCCCGCATCAAGATCAGGCGTTCGTAGATCATGCTGATGAAGGAATCGGCGCCTCGCCCCCAGGTGTCGCGGTAGGCGATTTGTTCGAGGATGTTGGGCTGTTTGTGGAAGGTTTCGCCACCGACCTCGATGTCCATGGAGAAGTCGGCCCCGACATCAAAGGGCGGGTCGATGTAGATGAGTTTTAATCCGCCGGCGTCCTCGATCTGTTGGCGCAGGGCCCCGGATTTGAGGGAGGAGAGGATGAGCTTGTTGTCGCCCCAGATGAGTTTGTTGGTCCAGCCCTTGAGCTGGCGGCCACCGGTATCGAGACTGAGTTCTTCGGCGGCGGCGGCTTCCTGGCGGGGCTCGTCGATGTGTTCGAGGGTTTGGAAGGGCAGGACGGCGGTGCAGACGTCGCGGGTCTTGCCGTTCCAGACGAGCTCGACCTCACGTTTGTCGTCGAAGAGGAGGAAGCGGTATTTATCGGGCAGGGGTTTACCCTCTTGAATGAGCTTGGTAAGATCGCGCTTCTCGATGTCGGAGAGTTCGTAGCGGTCGGTGGAAGGAGGGCGCGGCATGAGAAAAGAAAAGGGCTGAAAGACGGAAAAGCTGAAGGGCTGAAACGGAAACGAACGGATCGCGGTTAGGTATTGGAACGGCCGATTTAGGTATTCGTAGGTATTCGCGAAGTTGCGTGATCAGGGTTTCGGATCAATTAAGATGGGGCGAGAGTTCAGGGCTCAAAAGAAGGAAGGATCGGAAGATTTGGCGGAAGAGTCGGAAGATTATCGGAAGATTGTTGGCGGGGTCGATTTAGGCAGGCGCGAAGGGGCAGAAATCAATTAATTGTCAATTAAGTGTTTTTATTTAAACATATGGTAATTAGAGGCTTAATCATTTATTTAGTTAATCCTAGTTAATCCTAGTTAATTAAGGAGAGGTCGGTGACTTGAGCCGCCAAATGGCTGCTTTGGTTCGGCCATCGGGTTCGATGATCTCTTCTCGGCGCAGGCGTTGGAGAAGGTTTTGAATTTTCCTCAATCGTTGCTTTTCATCGAGGAGGTCGGAGAATTTTCCGTCGAGGAGCCGTTCGAAGTCGTTGTGGCGACCGGAGTGGAATTTTTTTAGGTATTCCACGATGAGGTCGCAAAAGTAGCGGTCATCAAAAGCGCGATGGCGGATGTATTCGGCTTCGGTCTCGGTGAGGGAAGCGATACCGGAGGCGACGTGGAGTTTGGGGCGGCGACCTTCAATGAGTCCGCGGCGGCGGAGCGCTTGCACCTGATCGTTGCCGATGGCCTCGCCTTTTTGGACGCCGTCAAGGGCGAGCACCTCATCCCACGGGAGGTCGGCATGAGCGAGCAGAGCACGGCTGTAGTTTTCGTCGAGGAAGTGACCTTGGAGGTGGAGTTTGACGTGGCCGGATTCGGTGAGGTCGAAGTCGGGCAGCGGGAGGTAGCGACTGGCCTGGCCTTTCCACATGATTTCGCGGATACCGAAGCCCATGGTGTCGATCATACCGAGGCGGACCATGGCCTCGACGAGGAGGCGATTGCGATAGCGGCGGGGGGAACGGGTGCCGCGCACGTAGTCGTCGGGGGTGCCGTCATAAAAATCGCCAGCGTTCTGAAATTCCAGTTCGGCGGGACGCTCAATCACGAGCACGCGTTCGCTGCGGGAATAGTCTTGGTGGGCGATGCAGTTGTGCAGGGCTTCGAGGACGATACGTTGGTCGTATTTGGTGATCTCGATGGGGATCAACTGACCGGGGGGCAGGAAGCTCAGGCGCAGCGGGCGGATGCGTTGGTAGAGCAGGGAGGACGTGAGGAGAAACGGGGGGTGGAAGTGCTCGTAGCCCCGTTCGGGCCCTTCGAGCTTCCAAGAGAGTTCGGCGACGTAGGGATTGAGCAGGGTGGTGGTCGTGTCGCGGCCCAGAAGCAGTAGGGCGGCCCGGGTGAGGCCGCCGCGGACGGTGAGTTTGAGTTGTTCGAGGAAAGTGGTGTCGTCCCAACTGGTGATGGATTCGGGAGGGATGCGCTCGCGATGACGGGCAATAAAAACCTCGCGGGCCTTGGTAAGGGCGGCGGGGTCGAGATCGGCGACGGAGGCGTCAGGCACCACGATGGCAGACCAGTCGTCGGCAAGGGACTGGGCGCGAATTTCGTCCTGTTTGGCGATGCTTAGGGCGGTGAGGCTTTCGCCGTCCCGCGCGTAGTAGTGGCCTTTCCACGCAATGGGGATGCCGCGCGGGGCAGGCGGGATTTCAAAGAGCAGCACGCGGCCGTGGGGCGTCGTGAGTTCATGGATCTCTCGGAAGGAGGTGGCGGGATCGGTGGATTGAGCGATCTGGTGCTTAAGGCTGTGCAGGCGGGTGTGATCCTGGCGGTAGTCGGTGCCGGTGATGGCGCGGGTGTTGTTGTTTACACCGAAGACCAACCAGCCGCTGGCGAGGTCCAGCAGGTTGGCCTCGTTGGCCAGAGCAGAGAAGTATTTGCCGAGGTCGGAGGTGGAGAAGTTATCGTTGGCTTCCTTGAACTCTACGCACTCGCCTTCCCACTCGGAGATGAGCGCGTTAAGTTGAGTTTGGAGCTGGTCCGGCGGCATAGAAAGGGAGCGGCTTAGGCAGGCTTTAGGCTTTATACTCGGTGAAGGCGGCGGCGAGTCCGGTGAAGGTGGTGGGCGGGTGCTTCTCGAAGCTGGCTTGATCGACGAAGACGTAGTCGTAGCGGCGGGGCGGGGCTTGGATCGCGTCGGCAGTGGTGGCGTCGGCGCACCATTGGGCGAGGCGGGCCATTTTTTGCGGGAGTTCGAGTTCTTCGCGGCCCTTGGTTTCGACCAGCCAGATGGTGCCATCGGTGGTGCGCACGATGAAATCGGTCGTGTAGGTGGAGAGGTCACCGTCGGAACGCACGTAATCGAGGCGAAAGCCGACGGCCAAGTAGTTTTTGGCGAAGGCTTGCACGTCGGGGGCGGTTTCGAGGAAGGCGGCGAAGGAGAGTTCGAGGCCACCGGCATTGGCCTCACCGACGATGCGGTTGAAAACGGATTTTTTGGCAGCGAGAAAGGGACGGGGCTCAGTGCGAAAGGGGCGGGTGTCGGTGAGTTGGAGGCGGGGGCCGGAGGCATCGGGCACGGCGGCACCGGCGTCGTGCAGGGTGATGGCGTTGATCGCGGTTTTGAAGGAATCGAAGATGACTTTGGTGGCGGCTCCTTCGGAGAGGTTGCGTAGGACGACGGGGTCTTCGAGATCGACGGGAGTGGTGAACAGGTGGTCGCGGATGAAATCGCGGACACGGGGGTAGATGATTTCGTAGCCACTGACGAGGCGCAGTTCTTTCACGAGTTGGCGGGCGAAGAAGGCGACGACGGAACGGTAGTCGGCCGGGCCGGCACCATCGAGGTGCATCGTGTGATGCACGGCATCGTCGAGCATGGTCTTGAAAACGATCTCGCGGGTCTCTTCGACGGTGAAGGGGCGCAGCGAAAGCTGAGGATTGGCGAAGGTGGCGGGATCGAGGGCGGATAGGTCCTGGAACTCGCGTTGGTAACGGCGGCCGAGGCGGGGCAGGGAAATGTCTAGGGCAGCGGTGTCCTTGGCTGGGTTGTCGGTTTCGATTTCGATGATAACCGATTCGGGACGCCCACCACCGGTGCCCATGCTGACCCGTTCGAAGGTGACACCTTCACTTTGGATGGACTCGACGAATTCCATGAAGGCGGGAGTGCCGAGGACGGAAACAGTTTCCTTAATATCGGTGCCGAAATACATACGGCGGAGCCCACGGCCGAGGGTCTGCTCGGGGAGGATGTTGGACTTGGCGGCGTAGGCCCGGAGGCCGACGATAGTGGTCACGTTTTTGACGTCCCAGCCCTCCTTGAGCATGAGGACAGAAACGATGGCTTTGAAGGGGGAGCGGGGGGAGTCGATGTCGTTGGACTGTTTGCGCAACTTTTCGAGTTCTTCGCGTTTCTTGCCGCTGGCGGCCTCGGAAATTTCACCGTTGTTTTTGGTGTGGATGACGAGCACGGCGTTTTCGAGCTCGGGGCAGATTTTTTCGAGGTGTGCGCCGACGTCGTCGCAGTTCTTGGTGTCGTCGACCATGACGAAGAGGACGGCTTTTTTACCGAGTTTTTTGTGCTCGGCGGTGGATTTTTTCCACTCCTCGATACCGAGACGAAGGTAGTCATCGTAGCGTTCGTGAAAAATGGCACTTTGTTTTTCGTGAAGTTTGGAGCGACTGGCTTCGTCGGGCAGGACGGGGTGCTTGACGACGTTTTGGTGAATGGCTTCGACGAGCGGGTAGTCGGAGACGGTTTGAACAAAAATGGAGCCGTTGTCGTGACGAGGAGTGGCGGTGACGTCGATTTGGAGAGCGAGGCGGCAATCGTTTTGGAGCATCCGGTGGTGGATGTCTTCGATGGACTTGAACCACGCCATACGACGGTCATGGATGTGGTGAGCCTCGTCGTTGAAGATGGCGAGTTCGTCAATTTCTCGGATGATCTGACCGAGGTCGGCGGAGGAGTCGGTGGTTTTGCCGGAGGGGCGATCGCCGAAGGGCTCGAGGAAATAGTCGCTTAGGTCTTCATCCTCCATGGAGGGAGGAACGAAATCGCCGAGGAAGACGCGGTGAATGTTGGTGAGAAAGAGATTTCCCGACGGTCGGAGGATGCGAACGTCGTCTTGGAGATGGAGAGTGAGTTGGAAATCGTCGCGCCAGTTTTGGCCAGCGGTGCCGTTTTCTGGCAGGATAGGGTCGTTGAAAAAGATCTTCAGGCCGTCGAAGTCGGCGCGCAGCCGGTCGAGAACAATAATGTTTGGCGCAATGAGGAGGAAGTTTCGCGAAAGGGTGGAGTCAGCTTCGTAGAGACGGTGGAAGAAGCTCCAAGCGATGAGGAGGGAGAGCACCTTGGTCTTACCGGCACCAGTAGCGAGTTTGAGCACGTAGCGGGGCCAATCCTCGGCGAACATATTGGGGGAAACGGCGCCCGAATGGTCGAAACGAAGGAGGTCGAATTTGTCGCGAGCCTGACGAACTTCAAAGAGCCAGATGGCGGTTTCCACTGCCTCGCGTTGGGCGAAGTAGTAGCGAAATGGAGCTAAGGTGCCGTCGGATTGCTCGAGGAGGTGCTCGGTCTCAAACCAGTGCAGAAGGAGTGCTTTGGTGGTTTCGGAACAACCGGAGTATTCTGATTGCCGCCAATCGTAAACCTCCTGCCGGACCTTTGCGACCAGCGGAGGGAGCAGCTTTTCATAGGCGGTTTCCCTGAAAGCTTCGTCGGCGGGAAACCAGCGAGTCTCCGGAAGCAGGGGGTCGTAGGGCGAATTGGGGAACTCGGGGTGCAGTGCCATTTGTCGGGTAAGGGGTAGTGCGAATTAACAAACGGGACGATCAATAATATCAGCCGCCGGCGACGGGGGGGATGAAGACGACGTCGTCGCCTTCGGTGAGGGGGGCGGGCCAGGCGATGAAGTCGCCGTTGATGGCGGCGCGGAGGCGGTCGACGGGGAGCGTGAAGTGGTGAGCTTTCGCGAGGTCGAGGTAGAGGGACTGCGCGTCGGGGGCGGCGGTCTGGAGCGTCTCGTTGGAGAGGCCGCGTTGCTCGCGGAGGATGGCGAAGTAGCGCACTTTGATGGTCTTCATGACTGGTTGGATTCGGGGGCTTGGTAGTCGGATTTTCCGCCGGTTTTGGCGATGAGGCGGATGTCGCGGATCACGATGTCATGGGTGACGGCTTTGCCCATGTCGTAGAGGGTGAGGGCGGCGATGGTGGCGCCGGTAAGCGCTTCCATTTCCACGCCGGTTTTGGCGGTCACTTTGGCGTGGCAATCGATGATGACTTCGGTGGAACCGTCGGGAGCGGGTGGTTGGGCGGTGAGCGTCACCCGGCAATTTTCCAGCGGGAGGGGGTGACACAGTGGGATGAGGTCGCTGGTGCGTTTGGCGGCCATGGTGCCGGCGAGGCTGGCGGTCAGGAAAATGGGGCCTTTTTTGCCGATGATCTCGTTGTGGTTAAGGTGCTGGGCGAGGGCGGCCGGGAGGTGGACGGTCGCGCGGGCGTGAGCGTGGCGGGTGGTGACGATTTTCTCACCAATATCGACCATGGACGGGCGATTTTGTTCATCGAGATGGGAGAGCATGGGGGCGGGAATATCGGAATTAGGAATTTGGATTTTGGCCAGGCGCGGGGAGCACTAGATCCAGCGGTAGAAGGGGGCGATGGTGCCGGCGGGGAATTGCGATTGGTCGGCGGGGAGTTCGAGGAATCCGTCGGTGTGGAGCAGGCCGCCGAGGTCGCCGGAGGTATTGAAGGGGGCGGGATGGGCGGAGAGTCGGCCGCCGGTGGATGCGTCGATTTGCACGGGAAGCATGAAGGCGAGGGGGCGGGGGAAGTTGAATGCAGTGGTGAGGATGGCGGTCTCGGCGGGAGAGGGGGTGGCTTTTGCCATCTGGCGCAGGGCCGGGATGACGTAGCGGTGGAGGCAGGTGTAGGTGGAAACGGGGTTGCCGGGCAAGGCGAAGACGGGGGTGCGGCGCGAGGTGGTGCCAAACCACAGGGGTTTACCGGGGCGCTGGGCGATGCCGCGGAAGTGTTGCGTGACTTTGAGCTCGGCGAGGACTTCCGGAATGTAGTCGAGTTTGCCCTTGGACACGCCGCCGGTGAGGATGACGACGTCGAATTGGGCGAGGATATTTTTGAGGGATTGTTCAATCTCAGGGCGGTGATCGCGGAGATGGAATCGTTCGATGCGGGAGGCGAGGCCGGACTGGAGGAGGGCGGCGCGGAGGGCGTGATCGTTGGATTTGCGAATCTGATGCGCGGCGATGTGAGGAACATCGATCTCGACGAGTTCATCGCCTGTGGCGATCACGGCGATAGATGGACGCGTCGCGACCGTCAGGTGGGTGGCACCGCAGGTCGCGGCGACGGCGATTTCGCGGCCGGTGAGGCGGGTGCCAGGGGTGATGAGCTCCGCCCCGGAGCGAAAATCTGAAGCCCGCCGGTGGAGGTTCTGGCCGGGGGTCACGGTGGTGCCGGAGGCCAGAGTGAAGGTGTCGCCGTCGCGCTCAGTTTCTTCGTAGGGCACGATGACGTCGGCTCCGTGGGGCATGACGGCCCCGGTGGCGATTTCAATGGCCTGCCCCGAAGCGGCGAGGGTTTGCGCCATCATGCCGGCGGCCTGGAATCCGACGATGCGGAGGGGGCGGGATGGGTCGTCCGCAAGGTCGGCGGAATTGAGGGCGAACCCGTCCATGGTGACGCGGTCGAAGGCGGGCAGGTCGCGGTCCGTTTTGATCGATCGCCGCAGAATTCGGCCGTGGGCAGAGCTCAACCCGCAGTCTTCGGAGGGGAGGGAGGGGAGGTGTTGCGAGATTATCGCGGTGGCTTCGGCGGGAGAGAGGAGCATGGGGAAGGGCATTGAAGACGTGAATTGAGGGGAGTTCAACCCGCGACCTCAGGTGTGGGGTTGTGTTGAGCGAAATTAGAGTCTTGCTGGGGACCCGATGGCCGCAGATTTCGTAACAGACACGCTGAAAAGACCGGTGCGCGACTTGCGCATCTCGGTGACAGATCGGTGCAATTTTAGATGCCCGTATTGTATGCCCAAAGAGGTATTTGGGGCAGGTTATCCCTTTTTGCGGGATCCCCAATTGATGTCGACAGATGAGATTGTGCGGATCGCGGGGGCGTTTGTGGAATTGGGGGTGGAGAAGATTAGGCTGACGGGCGGAGAGCCTTTGCTGCGAGCTGATTTGCCGGAATTGGTGCGGCGTTTGAAAGTCGAATTGGGGGTGAAGGACGTCGCCATCACGACGAATGGTTGGCTGTTGGAGAGATTCGCACCGGCGTTGAAGGAGGCTGGGCTGGATCGTCTGAATGTGTCGGTCGATTCACTGGATGCGGCTAAGGCGGGCCAAATGAACGGACAGGGATTGCCACCGGATCGGGTGTTGCGGGCGATTGACGCCGCCGCGGAGCAAGGGTTTCCGGTCAAAATCAACATGGTGGTGCAGCGGGGGGTGAATGATCACGAGATCGAGACGGTCGCAGAGTATTTTAGAGAACGGTCGATGGTGCTGCGGTTTATCGAGTTCATGGATGTGGGGAACACAAACCAATGGGCGGGGGAAAAGGTGGTGCCGGCGGCGGAGATCGTGGAGCGAATTGGTCGGCGTTGGCCGATCGAAGCAGTGGGACCGGCGTATCGGGGCGAAGTGGCTTCGCGCTATCGTTACGCCGATGGTGCCGGGGAAATTGGTATTATTGCTTCCATTACGGAGCCTTTTTGTCGGGATTGCCACCGAGCGCGCCTTTCGGCGGATGGTAAGCTCTACACCTGTTTGTTCACGGCGCTGGGTTGGGATGTGCTCGGTTGCGTGCGTTCGGGAGCGGACGATGCCGAATTAAGGGCCTATGTGAGCCGAGTTTGGGCGGGAAGGCGCGACCGTTATTCCGACGAGAGAGCGGCGATATTGGCGAGTGGCGTGGCGCGTTCCAAAGCGGAGATGAGTTATTTGGGTGGGTGATTTTAGGGCTTCCTTAGCTCCAATCTCATGGTCCGGTCGTTCGAAGGAATGCGTAAAGTGGGGCTTTGAGTCTAAGTAGTTATTCACCCGGGGGCAGCTTGCGCCCCCCGGTATTATATCCAAGCGTCGGGACGTGGCCCGAGAAAGATTTCTCATTTTGAAGTTAGCGGTGCTTTCTTGCGTGACTTCGTTGGGGGGGCAGACATTGACGGAGAGTTTTACCGGGGCTTCCGGTTCGACCCCGGCTGGTTGGGTGTTTGATGGGGTCAATTATACGCCTAACTTGACGGGACCAGCCGACGAAGGCGGATGGCTGCGACTCACCAGCACGGGGGGAAATCAGGCGACGAGTGCGTATTTCGACACGGCTTTCAGTGCCACCGGCGCGACGGTTTATGCTTCGTTCGATTACGCCTCATGGGGCGGGTCGGGTGCGGACGGTATTGCGTTTTTCCTTTTTGATGGGAGCAGCTCGTTCTCGGTCGGTGCCAATGGTGGCTCCCTGGGTTATGCTCAGAAGACGGGAGTGGATGGATTGAGCGGCGGCTACATTGGCGTGGGTATTGACGAATACGGAAACTTTTCGAATGAAACGGAGGGACGGATAGGTGGAATTGGACGCACGGTGGATTCGATTTCCGTGCGGGGTTCGGAAGCCTCGGGATACACCTACCTCGGGGGGAGCACTACCTTAGCAAACTCTATAGATACGCCCAGCGTGGGAACACGGCCCGCTTCCATCAATACGGTGCAAATTCTGCTGACGGCGACCAACCAGCTTACGGTTACCTTGCAACAAGGGGGAATCACTCCGCAGACGGTTTTGCAGATGGATTTGTCGGCCTACACACGCCCGGAAACGCTGAAGCTCGGTTTCACTTCCGGCACGGGCGGTGCGAACAACTACCACGAAGTGCGTAATGTTGATGCATCGACGATCGTGGCGAGTCTGTGGGATAATCAGGGCGACAGCCTCTGGGGCACCAACACAAACTGGGACCCGACCGTGGTGCCCGAAACTGGGTCAGATATTCTCTTCAACAACACCTATGTGGGTACAAATCAAACGATTGACGTGGGATCGAACCGCACGGTGCGTTCGGTCACCCTTGATGCGCCGTTCGACTACACGTTGAATAACAACACGCTGATTTTCGACGACGATGGAGTCGCGGGGTTTTCGGGTATAGCGGTGACCCAGACCTATGGCACCGGAGACCACACCATCAATTCTGACCTCGATGCCCAAAACGATATCTATATCCGGAACACAAGCGCGGGATCGCTGACGATCAATGGAGATTTGGCTACCAACGGAAACACCATCATCTTTGATGGCACCGGCAGTTCGACCACGGACGGCGGGGTGATTTCAGGCGGAGGTGACGTGATCAAAAACGACTCCGGCACGGTAAATTTCACCGGAACCAATACCTATACGGGTGGCACCGAGATCAATAACGGCACGCTTAATGCGAACAGCTCGAACGCGTTCAGCACTGGGGCAGTCACGCTTGCCGGCGGCACGTTGGGATCCACAAACAGTTCCACCGTGAACAACACGGTGTCGTTAACGGGAGACGCCGGACTCAGTGGAGTCGGGCTTTCAGGCACGCTGACTCAAACTGGCGGTAACTACACCCTGAGGCTCGCCGATACGACGCTCTCGGGCAACGTCAACCTGTCCGATAACAACACGGGCCGCACCCTCACGACCAACGTGACCTCCGCGAGCACGATCAGCGGGGTGATCGCCAACGGCGGTTCCGGCGCAGGCAGTTTGACCAAAACTGGCGCGGGCGAACTGACTCTTTCCGGCATCAACACTTACACCGGCACGACTACGATCAGCGATGGCATGCTCAGTTTGGGCGGAAACGACCGCCTAAATAACGCCACCGATGTGGTGATTGGCTCGGGCGGCACCTTCAACCTCAATGGTTACTCAGAGCGGATCGATAACCTGACAGCATCGGATGGATCCACGTTAGACTTTGGCGCAACTCCCGGGGCCAACACCCTCCTTTTTGACACCTACACGCCCCCGGGTAGCGGGGTGATGGTGGTGAACAATTGGGAAGAAGGCACGGACACTTTGGCGACGACGGTAAGCGGGCAAACGATTAGTTCGATCTACCTTTCTGGTTATGGCGTAGCGACCTATTCAGGGAATACGACAACCTACGATGGATCGGGCACGGGCTATAAGCTGGCGGCGGTGGCAGAAACCGAGAAGGAGTGGGATGGATCTGATGGAGATGGTTTGTGGAGCAAAAAAAACAATTGGACTTCCAAAGATAAGCCATCCACCTCCCAAGTGGCCCTGTTCGATGATTTGGGAGACGGGTATCCGGACGTTTATCTAAACGGAAGTTACACTATTCGGGGCATCAAATTTGGTAATCTGGGGACCACGGGTTACACTATCACGTCGCCGGATGGCAACACCCGCACGCTGACGTTGGAATATGGGGGCGGCGTGCCCTTTATTCAGCAGCAGAGTGCGAATGATCAAACGTTCGACATTGATATCTTGGAACTCGGCGGAGATACGGTAGCGGACATTACGGGAGCCGGCGACCTAAGTATCCTCAACCAGATCACCGAAACGGGCGGAGCGCGTTCGTTAGTGCGCGACGGCAACGGCGCGGGCAAATTGATCCTCGGCGGCAACAATACCTACAGCGGCGGACTCTTCATCAATACCGGCTTAGTCGAAGCGATTAACTCAGGCGCGCTGGGCACGGGCACGGCGAATATCGCTTCGGGGGCGGGCTTAGCCGTAACAATGCAGTGGAAAAAGAGTCACCGATGGTGAAGTGATTGGAGTTGAATGAAAAGAAACCAATCTAGGAGCGAAAACGCGCCTCACCAAACGGTGACCGAAGCAATCAAGTTCAAG
>Ga0209390_10001352_pt1 | contig 47888 bp, 49 predicted proteins | sample BON01_FD_187212 | JGI IMG/M metagenome (GOLD analysis project Ga0209390, IMG submission 187212) | Freshwater microbial communities from Lake Bonney liftoff mats and glacier meltwater in Antarctica - BON-01 (SPAdes) (version 2) | ecosystem: Environmental > Aquatic > Freshwater > Ice > Glacier...
GGCGGCGCTGGTGGCGGTGGCGGCGGCGGCGGCGGCGGCGATCACGAACGGGTGCCGACGAGCGAGTCCTCCACCAATGACGCCATCGACGCCGGCGTCATGAGTTTCGGGTTCGTCATCGTGCAGACGTCGCCGAGTGCGTGGGCGGCGATCTGTTCCACGTCGGCGCTGGACGCCGAGACCGGTGGGAACCCGTTCATGGTGATCCTGCTCTTGGTGTAATCGGGCAGGGTGGTGAAGCTCTGCGGGATGCCGACGTCCTCGGCGAGACGCGCGATTCCCGCGATGGCGAGGTCTGCCGCGGCTACATCGGTCAGGCCGCGGGTGTCGAATCCCATTGCCACTGCCATGCGGGCGAACTTGGTGTAGTTGGCCGCGACGTTGTGCTCCCATGCCCGCGTGATCGCGATGCCGTTGCCCATGCCGTGATGGGTGTCGAACCGTGCCGACATGGCGTGCGAGATCGAGTGGGTGATGTCGAGTCCCGCCGAGTTGAACGCCAGCCCGGCGATGTACTGGGCATACATCATCTGCTCGCGAGCAACGGGGTCGTAGCCGTTGCCGACTGCCGTTGGCAGCCACTTGAAGGTGAGCTCGATCGCCTGCAGGGCCGGCCCCCATGACGGGTACGCGTCGAGGATGGATACGTACGCACCCGCTGCGTGGGCCAAGACGTCGAACCCGCAGTAGGCGGTCAGATCGGCGGGCAGCGGCATGAACAGCACGGGATCGTCGATACACATCGACGGCGCGATCGGGTGGGCGAAGCTGGCGAACTTGTGATTGTGTGGGCCGGTCGTGGTGTCGGTGATGACGAAGGCGAAGCTGGTCTCCGATCCGGTGCCGGCGGTCGTCGAAACGGCGATGTGCGGCGGCAGGATCGGGTTGTCGAGCGTGAGCTGGCCCTTGAAGTCGTTGATCGTGCGGCCGTCGTGGGCTGCGACCACCCGCGTGGCCTTCGTGCAGTCGTGGCTCGAACCACCCCCGAGGGAGATGAAGCCGTCGCATTGCGCATCGACGTACGCCACGTGTGCGTCCATGACGTTGTAATCCTTCGGATTCGACTCCACTCGGTCGAAGACCTCGACGCTCACCCCGGCCGCCTCCACGACGCCGCGCACCTCGTCGACGATGCCGGTGCCGCGCAGACCGGTGGTCATGAGCAGGACCCGACGCATCCCGAGTTGGGCGGCGGAGACGCCGATCATCTCGTGTGCGCCAGGGCCGAGCAACGCGGCGGGCGTCGGGTGGATGCTCTTGATCGGGAACAGGTGGAGACGACTGATGTCCATTTTCGCCACCCTATATGGGAATAGGAACTATTACAGAACCGGCCAGGCTGGGCGATATGCGTCGTGGCCCGTGCCGTACTTCTCGACGAGCCAGGACTCGTACCAGGCAACCTGCGCGCGATCGTTGATCCAGCGCCATCCGGTGTACTCCGCAGTCTTGACGACGCCGAGCACACTGTGATCGACATGTTCGTCGTCGAATGATGGTCCAACGGGGAGGTGAACGAATCGGGACAGGTTCTGCGCCGACTGGGCGCATTCGTCGGCGGTGAGTTGATACTGCGCCTGTGAATGCAGCGGCCGGCGCCGGGGCGCCCACTGGGCTCCGGTCTGCTCGCCCTCGAGGTAGGCAACGAACGTCGTGACGTCGGCGGCGGCAGGCAGGCGGACCGCGACCCCCATCGGCACGACGGCGGACGAGGGATCGACGACGCAGATGTCGAGGCCTGCGGCGCCGACCACGCCCATCGCGACCGCAGCGACAGCGGCGCGCTGAGCGACGAGCAGGTCGCCATCTGCGATCCTCGGCCCGACGACCCCGGGCGCGTTCCGGCTCACGAAGGCATCTCCGGCATCGACCAACACTCGATGATCGCGGAGCGGGCCGAGGTCAGGAACGTAACCGGCGAAACTCTGCACCCACACGATGCGCACGTCGGCGGGTGGCATCGGTCGGAGCCACTCGTCGAGCGGACAGAACACCGGCCTGCCACCAGTGGACTTGACCGCATCGACGAGTGCTCGCGACGCATTCGCTGGTACACCGATCTTCTCGTCGACATCGACGTCGCTCGCTGCGATCGCATCGCGCCGCTGCTGGGTCAGGTCGGATGCATGGCCCAACTGGTCGAGGGTCGGCAGGGAGACGAAGTCGGTTCCCCGCACGGGGGAACCTTCGATGCCGAGCGCTCAAAATCCGCCCAGCCAGCGAGTCCGCCAGTCGATGTCGATCGCCACAGCTCTCACGGGGTGACCTCGGACAGGCCGAATCCCGACGTGCCGACGAGGTCGGTGAACTCGTCGGGATACAGGTAGGCGGCGAGCGCCTCGACTCCGTCGACGATGCGGATACCGGGATTGACCGCCTCTTGCGGCAGCACGAGGAACCGGCCGTTCTGCACTGCAGGCACGGTGTCGACACCTTCGACGGTCTTCAGGAACTCGATCTTCTGTTCCCCGCTCTGTCCGTCGCCTGCGTTGCCGTAGTCCGTGACCACGATCACCTCGGGCTGCGACTCGACGAACGCCTCCCACGACACGGTGCCCCACATCTCGAGAAGATCCTCGAAGACGCTGACGGCTCCGGCGTGGCGGAACAGCTCCGGCACGATGGTGAGCCCGAGCCCGCCCCCGGGCGCATCCTGCCCCCACCCGTAGCTGAACGCTGAGACGGGCTGTGTGTCGGCAGGAAGCAGGTCGTCGACGCGAGCCAGCCGCTCCTCCCAGTTCGAGATGAGTGCCTCGGCGCGATCCGGTACGCCGAAGATGTCACCGATCGCTCGCACATCGCCGTACCACTCCGCGATCGAGGCCGGCGCCAACGTGTCATCGACGCGTCGGCACGACTCGGCGAGCACGTAGCTCGCGATCCCGAGTTCGGCCAGTGAGTCAGGATTGATGCCGTCGGCGTCGAAGCCGTAGTTCCAGCCGGAGAAGACGAAATCGGGATCAGCACCGAGCGTCGGCTCGAGCGTGAAGTAGTCGCCACCGAGACTGGGCACAGCGGCGTAGTCGTCCTCGAACACGGCAAGCCTCAGGCGGGGGCCGGCTGCTGCGTAGGCGGCCATCTGTTCGGTGAGCCCGAGCGCGAACATCAGCTCGATCATGTTGTCGTCGTTCACGACAGCGCGCTGCGGCGCCACATCGAAGGTCACGGGCTCACCGCATGACTCCACCGTGACGGGGTAGTGGTCGGCAGGGGGGTTCGCTTCTGGCCACGTGAAGTCCGATGTCACCGGCGGTAATGCGGAATCGGTGGGTTCCGTCGCCGACACGGCGCTCGTGTCGACATCGTCGGCGACGCTGCCTACGTCGCTCGGGTCGCTTCCGCATGAAGAGGCTGCGATGAGAGCAACTGCAATGACGGTGAGTCTGACTGACGATGTTCGGTGTTGCATGGTGTCGCTCCTGGCTGTGTGTTTCGGGAGAACAGGAGACGCAGTGCTCCGGTTCGAGGGTGGAAGATGCGGTCGATCTGCACGTCGAAGACGTCTTCGAGCACGCGCGAGGTGAAGACCTCGGCCGGCGGCCCGGCAGCGACGATCGCTCCGTGGTTCACGACGATCACCTCGTCACAGAACTCCGATGCCAGGTTCAGGTCGTGGAGCGCAGCGATCGTGGTGACCCCCAGTTCGCGGGCGAGCGTCAGCAGTTCGAGTTGGTGGCGCACATCGAGGTGGTTCGTCGGCTCGTCGAGGATGAGAACGCCAGGGCGCTGTGCAAGCGCTCGGGCGAGCACGACCCGTTGGCGCTCGCCGCCCGAAAGGGTCTGCCACGATCGGTTGGCGAGCTCGACGATGCTCGTACGGCGCATCGCGTCGGCGACAGCGTCGCGGTCGGTTTCGGAGTCTCGTGCGAGTACCCCTTGATGCGGGAGTCGGCCGAGCATGACCACCTCGTGCACGGTCAGTTCGAGCTCGGTCGGCGTCTCTTGTGCCACGACCGCCAACTGCTGCGCCACCTGACGAGGTGCGAGCGCATGACAGTTGCGCCCATCGAGGAGCACGGCGCCTCGAGCCGGACTGGTGACGCGGTAGATCGTCTTGAGGAGCGTCGACTTCCCCGATCCGTTCGGCCCGACGACCCCGACGAAGCGGCCGGGGCGGACATCGAGATCGAGCCCATCGATGAGCAGGTGATCTCCCACCTTGACGGCCAGGTCGACACAGGAGACCGAGATCACGACGCCACCACGCGCCGGCGATCACGATGACGCATCAGGACGATGAACATCGGCCCACCGACCAATGCCGTGATGATCCCGACCGGAATCTCCTGCGGAGCGGCGATGGTGCGCGCAGCGAGGTCGACCCACATCATGAAGACCGAGCCGAGGAGGGCGGAGACGAGGACGACGCGTCGGTGGAGGGAGCCCACGATCAGCCGCACCATGTGCGGGATGACCAGGCCGACGAAACCAACGGCACCGCAGACGGCGACCATCACCGCCGTGAGGGCGGCCGTGAGCAGGAACAGCTCGATGCGGAGCCGGTTGACGGGCACTCCGAGGGTGACGGCCGCTTCGTCGCCGCTCATCAGCGCATCGAGCGGTCGACTCCTGATCACGAGGACGACCAACCCGATCACGAGTGCGATCGCAGGGATCGCCAACATCGACCAACGCGCCCGGCCGAAGCTGCCCAGCAGCCAGAACAGCACCTGTTGCGCCGCGCGGGGATCGCCACGAAACACGAGGAAGCTGGTGATCGCAGAGGCGACGTAGCCGACGACGACTCCCGTCAACACGAGTCGCAGCGGGTCGAGACGGCCGCCCTGGAGGGCCATGAGGTACACGATGGTCATCGATGCCAGCGCCGTCACGAAGGCTGCGATCGTCAGGCTGGCGCTTCCCAGACCTCCGAATGCGCCGAAGATGATCACCAGCGCCGCACCGATCGATGCACCCGACGACACCCCGAGGACATAGGGATCCGCGATCGGGTTGCGTACGAGCGACTGGATCGCGACACCGACAATGGAGAGACCAGCTCCGACGAGTCCAGCGAGCAGCACACGGGGTAGGCGCAGTTCCCACACGATCTGACGCACGTTGTTCGGCACGCCCGCACTGGTATCCATGCCGGTCGCCTCGCTGAACACCACGTTCCAGACGGTCCCGGGAGCGATCGTGACCGATCCGATCGACACCCCGACGACGACCGAAACGATGTTCAAGGCGATCAGGCCGAGCACGAGCAGTGGAAGGGTGCGAGCCGGTAGGAGTCCTGTCGAGCGCGGCGCCACAGCACTGTGCAACTCCACTTTCGACACGAGGAAGGGGACCGACGGCATAGGAATACGAATCATTCTTATCGTTGCGTGAGACAGAATCAAACGCGAGCGGCTCGCTGGACACTCCTTCCGGCTCGACCGGGTGCTGGCGGCTCGTGGGGGAGGCACGGTTCCGTCGTGGATGCTGGAGCGGATCTCGCACGCGAAACGGGCTGGGCGTGTGTCGTCGTGTCGGGAAGATCGTCGTCGGAGACGGTTGCGAGCCAGAGATGATCAGCGGTCACGGCCGCAGGGTTTGGTGTGAACGGTTGCTGCCGACCTACGGCAACGGGCCTGCGGTCATGTTCGTCGGTCGGAAGGCGATGATGTCGCCGAGGAGTTCGAGTCGCGGCCCGTCGATCAGGTCGATGCAGTAGGGAATCGCAGGCAGCACGGCATCGAGGCACTCGGCGATCGCCGTCGGCTTGCCGGGCAGGTTGACGATCAGGCTGTTGCCACGAATACCGGCGGTCTGCCGCGACAAGATGGCGGTGGGCACCGCGCGCAACGACACTTGACGCATCAGCTCACCGAAGCCGGGGAGCAACTTGTCGACTACCGACTCCGTCGCCTCGGGTGTCACATCCCGCAGACTCGGGCCGGTGCCGCCGGTGGTGACGACGAGGCAGCACCGTTCGGCGTCGCACAGTTCGATCAGCGTCGACACGATCAGTGGTCGGTCGTCGGGGATCACCCTCATGATCGGGCTCCATGGCGGCGAGATGCGGTGCTGCAGGCGTTCCAACATGGCGGGGCCGCCACGGTCGACGTAGTCGCCCCGGCTGGCACGATCCGACACGGTGACCAGACCGATCCGGATCTCGGTGGTCATCGGGCGAAACGGAGTTGGACGGCGACGGGTTCGGCGTCAGAACCGGCCGGCGCCAGCTCGGTTCGGTGGAACACCCGTGCTGCGATGTCGGGGGGTTGCGCCGCGATGGCGCCGGTGGCGATCCACCCACAGAGTGCGTGCACCACATCGTCGTCGAGCACGTCTCCGATCCACGTCCGTCCCGAGCCGGAGCCACTGGGCCGAACGATGACCACGTTGGAACGGCTGCACTCATCGACGCAGCCGACGATTCGCATGTGCCCCCCTGCGCGCTCGGCGGCAGCTGCGAGGAGTTCGCGGATGCCGGCATGGTCGACGCCGGGGTGTTTGCGCTCGGTGCCGCAGCAGCAACCGTCGCAGACCTGGACGCTCAGTGCGGACTGTCGCTCGTGGCGTGCTGCATTCGTAGGTGTGTGCACTGCAGGCGCCGGCGTCGCCAGACGGCGCTGATGGGCTCGTACGTTCAAGTAGACCATCGTATCAGAACCGCTCCTATTCCTGTGCGGCGCGGTCTGCCTCGGTGCCGGGTCACGAGCCGCGGTTCAATTGTCGGTCGAGGCAGACCTGGACGTCGTGGTTCAGCTCTCAGGGAGGGCTGCGTAGAAAGCAGCCGAGGTGGCGGAGACGGTGAAGCCGAGCTGCTGGTACAGGGTTCGTGCGGACGTGTTGGTGCCGTCGACGTACAGCATCACGCGATCGATGTCGCGCTCGTGGAGCGAAGCGAGGCCGGCTCGGGTGAGAGCACGCCCGAGACCGCGACCGTGGTGGGACGGTCGCACCGCGATGACATAGATCTCGCCGAGCGGCGACGCTGATGCGGCGTAATGGATCTTGGTCCAGCAGAACCCGAGCATGGTGCCGTGGTCGTCGGTGTGGATGAGCAGTCCAGCAGGGTCGAACCAGTCGCTGGTGAAGCGGCTGATCAACGAATCGTGTGTCCAGTCGCCTTGGTCGGGATGGTGAGCGAACGCCAGGTTGTTGACATCGAGCAGGGCGAGTTCGTCGATGCCTGCCATGAACGAGCGAATCGTGAGCGAGGGGTCGGCTGGGGTCGAGTCGAGTCGGGTGTGCATCTGGAGGAGCTGCCGCTTCGGGAGGAGCCCGTGCCGTTCGGCGATCGTGCGGTCGTTGTCGGTGGGCTCGTGTCTCCACCAGTGGACCTCGCGCCCGCTGCGCTCTCGAACCCAGCCCAGTGCGGCACGGAGTGCGATGTCGATGATCGTGTCGTGGTCGTGGCGGTGGCTCGGGTCGACCGCGATGTCGATGGTCCAGGTGGGTGAGGCCGTCGAGGTCGGGGTCGCCTGGGCGTAGGCGGCGAGCAGCGACGACGGACCGACAACGGTGATCGCTCGGGCGGTCGGCTCGATCGTGGCGAGGGCGCTGATGGCGTGGTCGCCGAGCGGGGGTCGCTGGTCGACGTGCTCGCAACGGGCGAGCAGTTCTCGGAGTTGGGGCGTGCGGTGAGCCTCACGAGCATCGAGCTCGACGATGCAGTACGTCTCGTCGCTCGAATCTGGCGCAAGGGTCATGGTGCAGGGGTCATGGTGTGTTGCGACGACGCGGCAGTGTCGCGATGGTGGCTGCGGCGGAGCAGGCGGCACAGCGCGGCCGGTGAGCCGTTTCCTTCAGCGCCCGTTGCTGGGCGGCGCGGCGGTGACGGGGCGTTGCTCCACCGTGCCGTCGGCGCGGCCGACCAGGATCGACGTGCCGGCGGGATGCCAGACGGCAGTGGCGACGGCGACCTCTCCCTCGTGCACGGCCTCGGGTTCGAGCGGCCGCTTGACCGACCGGGGCGAAGGCCACAGCACGAGTCGGCCGTCGGCGCCGCCGGACAGCAGCCTCGTGCCCGCCGGCTCCCATTCGAGGCTGCTGATGTGGCGCTCGTGGGCGTTACCGGTGGCAGGCATCGATCCTTTGGGTCCTCGGCCGGAGAAGTCCCACACGGTGAGTTCCTCGAGGCACGCCGACGCCATCCAGTGGCTGTCATCGCGGAAGGCGAGGTGTTCGATCTTGGCCGGGTAGCCCGACATCGACAGGTCGTCTCCCGACCAGAGGCGCCACAGGTGGATCGTCGCGTCCTGGAAGCCAGCGCACGCCCACTTACCGTTCGGAGCAAGCGCCAGAGCAAGGGGTGAGCCCTTGAACACGTGGGTGCGTGATGGTTCCTCGCGGGGGAGGTGGTCGGGGTCATACCAGGTGATGCCGCCATAGGAGGCGACGCCGATCCGTCGCCCGTTGGTCGCCCAACTGATCGCCGTGATCGTCGATGACACGGCGGGGAAGCGCTGGACCATTCCGGCGTCGTTGTCGCACAACACCAGGTGACGTCCGTCTGCGACAGCGAGCAGAGAACCGTCTGGCGACCAGGCCACCCGGGCGATCCACCCGGAGCCGGCCAACACGCCGACCTCGTCGCCGCTTCGGTCGTACACGCGAACTCGCCCGTCTTGCCCGCCGATGGCGAGTCTGGTGCTGTCGGGCGACCACGCTGCGCACAGGACTCCCATCGAGTGCTCGGTCAGCTTGCTGATCAGCGAGCCGTCGGCGCCGACGAGCATCGCGTCGCCGGCCAGTGAGCCCGCAGCAAGAAGCTCTCCGTCAGGGGAGACGCGAAGGGCAGTGACGTAGTCACCGAGCTGCAGCTGCCAACTCGTGTCGCCGATCATCGGACCAAGCACTCACGAAAGCTCTGCTCGAGCCCGGCGCGGTCGAGGTTGCGTCCGATGAACACGAGCTTGTTGACACGCGCTTCGCCGTCGTGCCACAAACGGTCTGCCTGGCCGTCGAGGAGCATGTGCACGCCTTGGAACACGTACCGCTGGTCCATCCCGGCAATCGACAAGATGCCTTTCGAGCGGAAGATGTCGGTGCCCTGTTCCGCAAGGAGCTTGCCGAGCCAGTTGTTGAGTCGGTCGCTGTCGAGGTCGCCGTCGGCTTGGATGCCCACGGAGGTGACAGTGGCGTCGTGCTGGTGCTCGGCGTCGGGGTCGAGGAAGTTCGGATCGTCGATCAGCACACGGTCGAGATCGAATGCGCCGACGTCGAGGATCAGGTCGAGGTCCACCTGTCCGTGGCTGGTGTGGATGATCGGTGCCAGCGCATTGATTTCGCGGATCCGACGTTCCAGCTCCACCAGCTCGTCGGCATCGACGAGGTCGACCTTGTTGATCACGATGCGATCGGCGAACGCCAACTGCTCCACCGATTCGTTCTCGACGCCGTCAGCCTTGATCTCATCGAGATGGATGAGCAGATGCTTGGCGTCGACCACGGTGACGATGGCGTCGAGACGGAGCTGCGCCGAGATTTCGGGATCAACGAAGAAGGTCTGCGCGACCGGCGCAGGATCGGCAAGACCGGTCGTCTCGATCACGATCTGGTCGAAGCGGTCCTTGCGCTTCATCAGATTGCCGAGAATGCGGATCAGATCGCCGCGCACGGTGCAACAGATGCAGCCGTTGTTCATCTCGAAGATCTCCTCTTCGGCCTCCAGCACCAGCGCGTCGTCGATGCCCACTTCGCCGAACTCGTTCTCGATCACCGCGATCCTCTTGCCGTGTTGCGCCGTGAGGATGTGGTTCAGCAGCGTGGTCTTGCCTGCACCGAGGAAACCGGTGAGCACCGTGACGGGAACCTTCGAGTCGATAGCCATCGCCACATCATAACAGTTCCTATTCCGACAACACCGAGTTGGCCTCGCCCCACCTCAGGCGCACAGAGCGCAGACGCCCAACACGTCGAGTCGATGGCCGGACGGCCGGAACCCGGTGTCACCGATCGCTTGTTCCAACACGACCTCGAGGTTGCGTTCGGCGCGAGCGGGTACGACGAAGTCGCCGACGAGCCCGCAGCTCAGGCAGATCAGATGGTGGTGGTGGCCCATGAGGTCCTCGGACAGTTCGTATCGTGCGCGGTCGTCGCTGGATGCGACTTTCTGCACCGCGCCGACCTCCTCGAGAGTTGCCAGGTTCCGGTAGATCGAGCTCTGTGTCAGCTTCGGCCGCGTCTCGAGGAGATCGGGGATCGTGGCCGGTCGACCGAAGCCGGCGAGCAACTCGACGAGCTCGCGACGACCGGTGGTGTAGATCTGGTCGGCGGCGCGCATGCGAGTCACCACAGCGTCGTGTACGTCGGCGAGATTGATCTGCGGGACGCTCATGGCATCCACCCTACCCGAGGAATGAGAATCAATAGGAACACCTCCTGAACCGGGCGGAGCAGGCAGCGGTCTCGCTCGGGCCTCGCGCAACACTCGCGCAACAAGAGTGATTCTCATTCAAGAGGGTATGATGGAGCCGATGATCCAGATCTCGCTCCAGCGGGAGTCCGAGCGATGACGTTGCCCGGTTTGGGACCACGCCGCGATCCTGCTGACACTGCCCGAGTGAAGGTGCTGGTGGACGACCTTGTCGGTACGGAGGACATCACCGTGTTCGTGACCGAGCTGGCGTGCACCGAGCCGGGCTGTCCGCCGATCGAGACCGTGATCGCGCTGCTCGGCGCCGACGGAAACGTGCAGTACAAGATCCACAAACCGGCGGCTGATGTCAGCATCGACGATGTTCGATCAGCCCTCGACGGCGCGACCCCGGCCCACTGACGGCTCCATGGAGGCTGCCGCTGCCCCGACCATCTGGTCGCCCTACTGGGAGATCACGCTGGGCGATTGTCCGACCGCGTTGGCGTGGAACCCGGTCGCCGATCAGGTCGGTGTGGCATCACTGGCCGGCGAGGTCGTGCGCATCGACGTGGCCTCTGGCGTGGCCGAGTGGGTCGCCGAGCACGCGGGCGGCGCCCTGTGTGTCGCGTGGGCCGGCAATCGGATGATCAGCGGCGGCCAGGACGGAACGGTCACCGTCGACGGGGAACGAGTCGACGCCGGCGGCTGGGTCGGCGCCGTCGCCGTCGCGCCCGCCGTCGCGCCCACCGTCGCGCCCACCGTCGCGCCCACCGTCGCGTCCACCGTCGCGTCCACCGGCGCGTCCACCGTCACCTCCACCGGCGCTGACGCTGACGCTCGCTGCGTCGCCGTTGCTCACGGACGACAGGTCTCGATCCTGGAGGTCGGGTCCAGCCCGCCGTCGCTGCGCCACCACGACCGGCACGACACGACGGTCACCTGTCTGTGCTGGCATCCGACGTCGATCGATGTGCTCGTCGCTGGCTCCTTCGGAAGGATCGCACACGACGTCGCGCCCGCAACCGATGTCGTGCAGGCGGTTCCCGATGTCGAGTTACCGTTCGGTGGATCGATCGTCGCCGTTCACGCGTCGGCGAGGGGTTGGTGGGCGGCGGGGGTTCGTGGCGACGTCGCCTATCTGTGGAACGACGCGGGGGCGTCGCAGCCGGTGGAACTGCCGACCGGGCGCTGGAGCGGCCATCTTCTCGGTTTCAGTGCCGGTGGCGACCTGCTGGCGACCGCATCGCGACAGATGACGGCGGTGTTCGACTTCGAATTCACCGACCCGCTCGGCATGCCGACGGGCATGTGGCTCACATCGATCGGGATACCGACAGCACTCGCGTGGCGACCTCGATCGGCGCAACTGATCACTGCGGTGTCGATCGGTCGGGGCGCCGACGACAACGGTCTGCTCGTGTGGGACCCGCGGCGATCGCCGTCCCCGGTCGGCTTCATCGCGACCGCTGGACCGGTCGAGCACCTCGCGTGGGCGTCGAGCGGCGATCTGCTCGCACTCGCGTTCGCCGACGGCACCGTGAGCGTCGGGGCCGTGGACATTCTCGGGTGGCATCCCGACCGCCGGGCGTCGCTGCCCGAGCCGCTCCCGCCATGGTGACGTCCCGTTCCGCACGTGCGACGCCGGTCGAGACCCCGCCCGTGGAGATCCCGCCGGTCGAGACCCCGCCGGTCGATGCCGATGCGACCAGTGATGCCCGTTTGCGGCTGTGTGATGTGTTGGTCACCGACGATCCGAGTGGCGGACTGCTGGAGATGGTTGCCGACGGGTTCTTCGCGCGGTGGTTGCCCGAGGTCGTCGACATGCAGATGGAGCAGGACCCGGTTCACCGCCACAAGGACGTCCTCACCCACACCGTGGCCGTCACGGCATCGACTCCGCCGCAGCTCCGGTTGCGGTGCGCGGCGTTGATGCACGACATCGGCAAGCCAGCGACGCATCGGGTCGGGCCTGGTGGCGTCACGTTCCGGCATCACGAAGCCGTCGGTGCACGCATCACCCGGCGTCGGCTCGCCGAGATGGGATTCGACGAGGAGTTCGTCGTCGACGTTGCCCGACTCGTCGAGCTCAGTGGGCGTTTCAAGGGGTTCGGTGACGGCTGGACCGACAGCGCAGTGCGTCGCTACGTCGTCGACGCCGGCGCCTTGCTCGGCGACCTGAACCTGCTGGTGCGACACGACTGCACCACCCGTAACGCCGACAAGGCCGCTGCGTTGCAGGTCATGGTCGACGAACTCGAGCGGCGCATCCGTCGGCTGGCTGCTGCCGATGCCGAAGCTCGCCGTCGACCACCGTTGAGCGGCGAGGAGATCATGGATCTCCTCGCCATTGCACCGGGCCCGGCAGTCGGCGAGGCGATCAAGATGCTGCTCGCGGCCGACACGCCGCTCGACCGGGCCGAGGCCGAACTCCACCTGCGACGGTGGTGGGCGTGTCGTTGAGGCCTCCGGCCGCGAGTTGCCGACCGCTGCATACGCGCCGGATGAAGACGTCGCCTGCGTCTCCCTCGATCACGTCGATGGAGGCATAGACCGTTCCGGTCCCGAACGACTTCACGGTCAGCCACCTCCGAGGCCCGGACGCAGTACGCCAGCTCTCGACGCAAGCCGTTGCGTCAGTTCGTCGCCCTGTTGCGGGTAGAGGTGGCCGTGGCGGTTCGAGACGACGGCAAGGCAAAGCGACTCGGGCTGTCGCGGGCTGCGTATCTCCGTCGGACTCTCGAGCGTGAGCGTGTCGAATCGCAAGCGCCCGTGGCGCTCGATGGCCTGGAATGGTTCGCCGCGCTGGCCGCCGATCTCGACGATCCTGCTGTCATGTCCGAAGCCTGGTGATGACGACAGCCTGGCTGATCGACAAGTCGGCGATCGGTCGGCTACATCTGGCAGCCAACGCCGAGGCCTGGGTGGACCGGATCGAGCGGGGGCTCGTCAGGATCACCACCGTGACCCGTCTCGAGATCGGCTTCTCCGCCCGATCCGTTGCGGACCGCCGTTCGTTGTTCACCGAACCGCCGGTCACCTCGATGCCCATCGAGTACCTGACACCGATGATCGAAGACCGCGCCGTCGAGATCCAGTCAGCTCTCGCTGAACGGGGACAACACCGCGTGCCGTCGATCCCTGACGATCTGATCGCGGCGAGCGCCGAGCTCACGTTGCTGCACATGGACAAGACTTCGAACTGATCGCCGCCATCACCGGCCAACGGCACGGGCGCCTCGAACTCCGCTGACCGCAAACCGGCCCCGACGGCCGAACTGTCGGCCGCCTCCGCGGACCTGGAGCGCGAGTGTCCAACGCACCGAGAATCTTGGGGCACCCGTCGGTGAGACAACCGTCACACCCCGTAACCTGTGGCGATGAGCAGTGCGGGCGGCGGCGGCGGCGAGTCCGGAGGTGTGTTGGTGGACGAACTCGAACTCGAGCGTCCGAAGCCACGCCCCGGAGTGTCGGTCATTGCGTTCGGTGGCCTTGCGTCACTCGGGGCTGGTGCCGTCCATGCGGCGGCCGCAGGCATCCATGCCGAGCATCGCCAGTTGGCGCAGATCTTCATCGTGACTGCCGTCTTCCAGATTGGTGTCGGCGTCTGGGCGCTGGTTCGCCCCATGCGTACCGCTGCGTGGGGAGTGGTTGTCATCAACGCATGTGCAGTCGTTGGTTGGGTCGCGACTCGGATGATCGGGATCTCGTGGATCGACGGTCTCGAAGTACGCGAGGCGCCGCAGTTCGCTGACATCGCCTGTGCCACACTCGGTATGGTGGCCATCGTCGCTGCGTGTGTGGGGGCACTGCTCCCGGCGGATCGTCAACGCACGGTGAGGCTGATCGCGCCAGCGTTGCTCCTCGGAGCCTTCACCGTCTGGACGATGATGGCCGCGAGCACCCATGTGCACTCTCACGACGAAGCCGATCACGGGACCGAACCGGCAGGTGCGGCGCACGACCACGGTGACGAGATCGTGACCGAGGTGGCAGGTGTCGCATCCGGCGCCGCCGACGAATCGCTCCCGCATGCGCACGACACGGCCGCCACCCCGGGAGCTGCGACCGACGGCCACGGCCACGGAACGGCCGCCGAGCCGGTCGCTCCGGCCTGGCCCCGAACGTGGGATCCGAGCCAGCCGATCGACGTCTCCGGAGTCGAAGGTGTCACTATCGAACAGGAACTCCGTGCCATCACCTTGATCGAGGACACGCTGCGTGAGCTGCCGAAGTACGCCGATACGGCCGCCGCCATCGCCGCTGGTTACACCTCGATCGGCGACGCGGGAACCGGCTCCGAGCATTACATGAAGGGTGACCTCATCAACGACGACGCGCTGCTCGACCCCACCGCACCCGAGTCGCTCGTGTATGCAGTCGACGGCGACCAGCGCACGCTCGCCGGTGCGATGTACATCGCCAGCCCCCGCCCCGCCGACGACCCGACGCTGACCGAATGGGCCGGTCCGCTGATGACCTGGCACAAACACGACAATCTCTGCTGGGCAACCGGTGCTGATGGCAAGGCCACGGTCGTCGGGGTGATCGACGCCAACGGAAACTGCACGAACGGGGTGCGCGCCGGCGGTGAGAGCCCGATGGTGCACGTCTGGATCACCCCGCACCCCTGCGGTGTCTTCGCCGCGCTCGAAGGTATCGGCGCCGGCACCGCAGCGGTATCCGAGGACCAGCGCGTCGACATGTGCGGCGAGGGACATGGTGATCACGGTGCCGAGACCGCAACCGCAGTCACGCCGAAGCCGTACGACCCGACGATGCCGATCGATCTCAGCGGCATCCCCGGTGTGACACCCCAGCAGCAGGCCGCCGCTGAGAACCTGATCGCCAACACCGTGGTTCGGCTCCCGATGTGGAGCGACCACAAGGTCGCCGAGGCATTCGGCTTTCGCAGCATCGGCGACGGCGGTACGGGTCACGAGCACTTCGTCCAGTGGGACTGGATCAACGACGGCGTGATGCTCGACCCGGGTCAACCCGAGAGCCTCGTGTACGAGCCGCAGCCCGACGGCTCGAAGAAGCTCGTCGCCGCCATGTACATGTTGTCCACCGACATCGCCCTGGAGGATGCGCCGGACATCGGTGGCTCTCTGATGCAATGGCACATCCACGACAACCTCTGTTACACGAACGACCCGGAGCAGCCCCGTGTCGTCGGGCTGACGAACCCTGATGGTTCCTGCCCGAATGGTTTGGTCAAGCACGAGCCGGCCCCGATGATCCACGTGTGGATCACACCCCACAAGTGCGGGCCGTTCGCATCGCTCGAAGGCGCTGGCGCCGGCCAGATCGTGGCGGGCGAGAAACGCCTCTGCGATCACCAGCACGGCTCCGGGTCCTGAACACAGGTTCCGGCCGGAAATCTGTACCGACCCGTCTACCCGGCGACGAGTTCTCCGGCATGTTCCCGTATCCGGGCCACGGCGCGTGCCACGTCGAGGACGTCCTCCCGGTCGGCCAACAGCAGACGGTGCTGCAACCAGATGGTGCTCGCCGCAGCGTGCTCGGCGCGAGGGAGGTGAAGGTTCCGGTAGTCGATGTTCGGAGCGTGTTCGCGTCGCCGTGGAGCGAAGTTCTCGTTGCGGAAGAAGGAAAGATCGCTGAGTGCGGGGTACGACACCCCCATCGGGATCCCCTCGGCGGCGAGTGCCGACTCCATCCGACGCAACTCCAAGCCGGCGAACTCGTTCGCGTCATAGTGGAAGACGAAGCAGTAGTTCCCCTGGCTGTCCATTCTCGGGTCGCGCCGTGGGGTTCGGATCCCCGGGATCTCGTCGAGTGCGGTATTGAGGGCAACTGCGTTGTCGTTACGGATGCGGTTCTGTTCGGGGAATCGATGCAGCTGGGCCTGCAGCACTGCTCCCTGCCATTCGGTCATACGGAGGTTCGAGCCGTACGTGGCGTGGTGGTAGAACCACTCGCCTTTCACCCGCCCGCAGTCGGCGTAGGCCCATGCTGCATCGCGGAGCTCTTCGTCGTTGCAGACCAGTACACCACCTTCTCCAGCGGTCATCAGCTTCGAGCGTTGCATCGAGAAGCTCCCGAAGTCCCCCCACGAGCCGACCCCGCGACCCCTCCAGAACGTTCCATGGGCGTGAGCGCAATCCTCGATCAGCCGCAGACCGCGACGCCGGCACAGTTCGGTGAGCGCATCGAGATCGGCGGCAGCACCAGCCACGTGCACGGCGATGATCGCCTTGGTCCGTGGTGTGATCGCTGCTTCGGCGGCGACCGGGTCGATGCACAGTGTGTCTGGATCGATGTCGACGAGGATCGGTGTGGCGTTGACAGCCAAGGCGGCGGACGCGGATGCGATGAACGTCATCCCCGGGACGATCACCTCGTCGCCCTCGCCGATGTCGCACGCTGCCAGCGCTGCCTCGAGTGTGTGAGTCCCGTTGGTCAGTGCGAGCCCGTAGCGAGCGCCGTGGTACTTCGCGAATTCGTCGGCGAATGACCGAGCGGCGTCGCCGTCTCCCTGCCACCACCCACCGGCATCGAGAACTGCGAGCAGGCGCTGTCGTTCCCCGTCGTCCCAGATCGGCCACGTGGGGTAGTCCTGGCGGCGCACGGGCTCACCTCCGAGTAGGGCAGGTTTGCCGATCATGCTGCTCATGGTGTGTCCTTGCTTGGTTGGGGCGTTGTCGTTGTCGTTGTCGTTGCCGGTGACGAGGCGTAGGCCAACTCGACGATCGACAGGGCGGTCAGTCCCACCTCGGCCGACGCGAGCGGGTCTCGACCCGAGTGGCAGGCATCGAGCACGTCAGCGAGCTGAGTCGCGTACATCGAGGGGTGGCAGTGCACGTAGTCCGGCGCCGGCGGCAGACCCATGTCCCACACTCGGCCCGAACCTGCGGTTCCGAGGACCTTGGTGTCGGCTTCGAGTCCGCCGAGTTCGGGTTGCCACCACCCGAACTCGACCAACGACCGGATCCCGTTGTCCCACTCGACGATCACCACGCCGTCGTCGTCGACTGTGTGGGCGCCGTGGGCGCCGTAGCCGATGCTCGCTTCCACTCGGACCGGGGTGGGGTCGCCGATGAGGAAACGGGCGGTGTCGATGGCGTGGATGCCCATGTCGATGAGGGCGCCACCTCCAGCCAGCACGGGGTCGACGAACCAGCCGGACGGGCCCCACCCGGCATGGACGCCCCAACCGTGCGTGCGCACGAGCTGGCCGAAGTCTCCCTGCTGAATCCGTTCTCGCAGAGCGGTGACGTCGGGGTGATGGCGCCACATGTGGCCGACGGCCAGCACCAGACCAGCGGCGCGTGCGGCGTGGACCATCGCGCGAGCGTCGGCGACCGTTGTCGCCATCGGCTTCTCGACGAGCACGTGCTTGCCGAGTTCGAGGCACGTCATCGTCTGCTCGAAGTGCAACGAATTGGGCGTAGCGACGATGACCAGGTCGACATCGGGGCGAGCACAGATGTCTCGCCAATCGGTCGACCACTGCTCGATGTGCCGTTCGCGGGCGAACTCGGCCACGCGGTCAGCGCGATGGCCGGCGACCGCGACGAGTTCGACATCGTCACCGAGCAGCGCGATCGCGTCGGCATGCAGCCTGGCGACGAATCCGTAGCCGACCAGAGCAATCCGTGCGGTCACGTGATCGCCGGTCCGGTCGTCGGTCCGGTCGCCGGGGTGGTGCGGCGTGGCAGGCTCGACGCGAACTCCCACGATTCCTCGGCCATCGAGCGCGTGATCGTGCAGAGGTCGGCGACGCCGACATCGAGGCCTTCGGCGCGTGCGTAGTCGCGCAGTCCGAGCAGCGTCTCCACGTACACCGCGTGGTCGATGTCGAGATCGGCGGGGTGGGCGACGACTCCGCTCGACGACACGATGCGATGGGCGAACGCGGGATCGTTGTGTTGCACGTGGGCGAGTGCCACCGTGGCGAATGCGATCAGCTCGCCGTGCACGTGATGGGCGCCGGTCGCATGCTCGTAGGCGTAGGCCCAGAAGTGCTCAGACCCCTCCTCGAAGCGGCTGTGTCCTGCCGCTGCACACGCCGCTCCGATCTGGCGATAGGCGTCGGCGACGAACCGGATGCCTGTCGGATTGGCTTGGGCGATGTCGACGATCGACGCGTCGAGTCCTCGCAACAGCGTGTCGGCGAGTCGTGCGAGGTCGTCATCCCAAGGATGGCCGACTCCGGCGTCTGTTGCCGCTCGCCAATCGTGCAGCCCGGTGTGGCACGACAGGATGTCACCGATTCCCGCTCGATTGAGTCGCTTCGGTGCCGATGCGATGATGTCCACGTCGAGGATCACGCGTTCGGGGACGATGTGGCCGACGTAACGGACCTTGCCGTCGACACGTACGCCGATCGCATCAGTGAACCCGGCGTCGACCGACGTGATCGTGGGCGCCTGAACGAGTGGTAGGTGTGCTCGCCACGCGAGGTACTTGGCGGTGTCGAGCGCCGTGCCGCCCCCGATGCCCACCACGGTGACGTCGCTCAGCGTGCCGCTACCGGCCAGTCGATCATGGATGGAATCGAGATGAACGAGATCCATGTTGCCGGCCTCGACCACTGCCCGCGGCGGCTCGAGACCATCGACGAGATCCGACCACGGCGGATCGTTGACGACTGCGATGTAGGCACCGATCGCGCTGATCGCGTGGTCGAGGGTGACCTCCTCGCAGGTGAACGGTGTCCCGATCGGTTGTCGTGTCATCAGTGGCTCTCTTTCTCTCCGACGACGTGTGTGGTTCGGTATTTCTTCGTTCGGGCCGTCGACGTCGAAGATGTCTGATTCAACGGAAAGCGGGTTTCGAGTTCGGCCCTGGCCCGAGCGCTCGCATCAGCAACGGCCCCGATCAATCCCGCTCGGGCACCGAGGCTGGTCGTGGTGACCTCGATCGGGAACGGCGCGACGAGCGCGACCGCTCGTCGGACATGGCCGAGCAGTTCCGGGTTCGACCCGATGCCTCCGGCGAGAACGACGACCTCGGGGTCGAGCGTGGCAGCCAATGCCAAGATGGCCTCCGCGATGATCTCGCTATGGCGGGCGACGACGGCGCTCGCGACCGGATCGCCGTTGCGGACGGCGTCGTACACCTCGCGCGCCGAGCTCGATTCGTGGAGGTCGCACCCCTCTCGTCGTCGAGTGGGAAGGTCGCGAAGAGCTGCCAGTAGCAACTGGGTCACCGCAGAGCCCGCTGCAGCAACCTCGAGTGCCCCGCGTTGCTGTGCGTCTGGAGAGCGTGGGTCGGCGCCGATGGGCATGTACGAGATCTCGCCGGCGCGCCCCGACGAACCGCGCACCAGTTGCCGGTCGATGACGATTCCCGCACCGATACCGGTACCGATGGCAAGCACCACGAAGTTCCGGCAGTGACTGGTTGCGCCGCGTGCCAGCTCGCCGAGCGCAGCGATGTTGACGTCGTTCTCGACCACGACCGGCCGTTTCACGCGAACGCTGAGTGTTTCACCCAACGTGAGAGCATCGAGCCCGGGGATGTTCGAGGCGAGGTCGACCGTGCCGTCGGGGCCGACGACGCCGGGACTTCCGATCGTGATCGACAACACCCGCTTCCAGTTGGCTGAACTGTTGCGTACGACGCTCCTGAGCAGTCGTTCCAACTGGGCGAGCAGTGCTTCGGCGCCATCTCGTGTGGTGGGTTCCTCGTGTTCACCGATGACGTGTCCGTCGATGGTCGCGACGGCGACGCTCACCTTGGACCCGCCGAGGTCGACGCCCAGCACATAGCCGATCGACGGATCGTGCTCGAACATCACCGGTGCCCGGCCGACGTTGCCGACGTTGCCGGTGTTGGGCGTCGATGATCGGATCAGCCCGCCGAGTTGCAGTGTCTCGATCACGCTGAGGATCGTCGGTTTCGACAAGCCGGTGTGTTCGCCGATCTCGGTTCGCGAAACGGGGCCATGCTCACCGACGACCTGGAAGATCCGTCGGGCGTGTTCCTCGCGTACCAGACTGTGCCGGTCGGGAACCGACGTCCCCCTCATTCCCTGACCGCCCGGAGCTCGTTCTGCATGGTTCTCTCCACTCGGCGGGGTTGACATGGCCGTAGTGCCCGAGTCGCCGGCCGAACGACTGCGGGTCACCATACCTGGCTTGCGTAATTAGATCAACAGTGTTGATGCAAGTGGGTTCGTGTGGCAGGCTGTGGGGGATGGGGCAGCGCATCGGGTGACGAGCGACAGCGAGGGCAGAACCGACATCGAACGACCGCGGATCCGCCTCCTCACCGGTCGGACTCCCCACGATGTGGCGGTGCTCGCGGCCGACCACATCGGGCACTGTGTCCATCACGGTGCCCGAGTGCTCGGAGTCGCAACCGGGCGCACACCGTTGGCGACGTACGAGGAGCTGATCACCCGCCAACGCGGCGGCCGTGCAAGCTTCGTCGGCTGCGACCTCGTGCTCCTCGATGAGTATGTCGGACTCGAATCGAACGATCCCCGGTCCTTTCGGAAAACGATCATCAGCATGCTCGCCGAGCCGCTCGGCATTCACGCTGATCATGTTCACGCACCCGATGGTCGCTCTGGCGACCCTGATGTGGAGGCCGCACGCTTCGAACGACGAATCGCCGATCTCGGTGGCGTCCAGCTGCAACTCCTGGGGATCGGACGAAACGGGCACATCGGCTTCAACGAACCCGGGACACCGTGGACGAGCCGAACCCACCGGGTGGAACTCGCCGACATGACACGCCTCGACAATGCCGACTCCTTTGGCGGCGACGACCTGGTACCCGCAACCGCAATCACCCAGGGCATCGCCACGATCATGTCGGCGCAGTCGATCCTGCTGCTGGCCACGGGGGAAGCCAAGTCGGAGGCGATGGAGCGGCTGCTGCACGATGAACCGTCGCCGGACCTGCCCGCATCCGTGCTGCAGGGTCATCCGGAGGTACTCGTCGTCAGCGATCAGGCAGCACTGTGTCGAGATCCACCAGGCTGGTGAGCTCGGTCGTTCAGCGCCCCTCGTCGGCGGACGCTGCCGGCGGCCAGATCCGCACGGACACCTCGAGGCAGCGAGAGGTGTGACGGCGCTAGTTTCGGGCGCATGTCGAAACGACAGCACAGCAAGCGCTCCGGTGGGCGCACCACTCCGAAGGGAACTCGACCTCCCGAGGCTCGTCACCGGCGCCCGAGCTACGACGACCCCGACCCGGTTGCCGAACTCGTCGCGGGGATCCGCCCGTTGCTGGCTGCGCCGACGGCGTTGCATTTGCTGGAGCAGGCTTCGGGTCTCGTCGAGATCGTCACCGATCGGCCGCTGGATCGGTTCGGGTCGGAGCGCTCGGACCGGGTGGACGGGCCCGACTTCCTCGGGTCGCTCATCGGCTCGGGATGGCCGGAACTGGTGGCGCTCGGCAAGGCAATGGCCACCCTGCTACCCGATCAACCGATCGTTCGCACGCTACGCAGCCAGCCGCTGCCGCCGGGTTCGCCGGCGTGGGCGTCCACGATGGACACGATCGAGGTGACCGGCACCTTCGTGCAGGCCGACCCGCTCGGCGACGGCGACAACCTGTGGGTGTGCGTGCGGTGGCCGGACGGCTCGGAGGCGACGACCATCATGTTCGTCGACCACAACATGGGTTCGATGCTGAAGGACGCGTTCCTGATTCCGGGCAGCGGCGACGAAGTGCTGGCGACGATGCACGAGGTGTCCGACGAGGTCGTCGAGGTGACGCCGATCGAGCCGGCGGATCTGCGAGCACGCTTCGAGTGGTCGATCGAGCGCACCGAGCGCACGATCCCCGTGGTCGAGAGCGAGACGTGGCCGATGTGTCGTCCACTCGTGGAATGGATTCTGGGGCACCTGCCGGCGGGCGGCCAGGCCTGGGAGTTCCCGGAGTGGTCGCAGCAACAGCGCACCGCGCTCGTCGATGACTTCATCGGTTCACGGTTCGCGAAGCAGTGTCGGTTGCCGACCGACGAGGTGGCGTCGATCGTCGAGAGTTTCGTGTGGCACGGTTGCGACTACGGCTCGGGCGATCCGCTTCGGTGGAGCCCGATCGTCGTGGAGATCGTGCTGGTCGATTGGTTCCCGCGAAAGGTGTACGGCCTGAGCCAGACCGAGATCGATGCGGTCCCGACCATCCTCGAACAGTTCGTGTCCTTCGCACACGAGCGCTGCGGTGTCGATGCCCAGGCGACCAACGAGACGCTGTCGGCGATCGTGGTCTGGGAGGACGACTTCTTCGAGGCGATGGCCGATGACGACACCGACGACGACCCGGGACACGGCACCGATGACAGCCCATTGCTGCGGGCGATCTTCGGCGACCGACTCGGCGACGACTGGATGGACGAGGTCACCGACGAGCTCGAACAACGGGTGATCGAACTGGTCGGAGGCCGCGACGCGTACGACACGCTCGACGACGAGCCGCTCCGCGACATCGCGTTCGACTGGTCGGTGGTGCCCGACGACATGGCCGGGCTCACCGGCGACACGTTGGAGATCCTGGATGAGTGGTCGATGGAGCACTTCGACGCCGAGGTCCGCTCGATCGCTCGGGTCACCCTCGCCGGCATCGTGGCCAACGACCCGTCGGTGTTCAGACGATCGGCGCGTACCGACGTGCTCGCAGCAGCGATCCTCGGCTACCAGATCCGCCGACTCACCGAACGATTCGATCGCAAAGAGCGTGAAGCGTTCGGGTGGACGGCGGCCACGGTGTCGCCCTTCGCCACTGCGGTCGGCCTCACACCGGCCACCGTCGGCGCCCGCGTGAAGACGATCATGAACGTGCTCGACGACGCCGAGTTCGACTGGTCCAACTACCTGCATTCGACCCAGCGCCGCACCGCGTTGGAGTCCAAGCAGCGCATCGCGGAACACCGCGCGGCGTCCGCCGACCGCGACTGAGTCGCGTGGTCAGGGTGGATGGTGCTGCGTCAGCCGCGCTTGCGTGAGAAGCGGGCACCTCGGCGGATGTATTCCTCGGAGTGCATCTTGTGCTGCTCCTCGTCCCACGCGATCTGACGGAGCAGGTCGCCAATGGTGACATGGTGCCCGTAGTCGCCCTTGTACTCGGACTCCCACGGCGTCTCGTCGAACTCGGGATGCTCGGCGACGAACAGCGAGTACTGGCGCAGCGCGTGGTCTTCGAAGTCGCTGTTGAGTCGATACGACCACTTCGGGTGCGCCACGTAGAGCATCCACGACAGGTGGTAGTAGACGAACGACATGACCTGCGGGACGACACGGTCGAAGAACCAGCGGCGCTTGTAGCCGGTCTTCTCCAGGAACTCCTCCATGATCAGCAGGTGCCAGAACTCGTTGTCCTGCTCGTCGCGAGCGAGCACCACCCGATCCTGGATCTTGCGGGGGAACCCGTGGTCGTGGTGGTTTTGCGTCTGGGCGATGTGGCCGACGTGCTCCCACGCCATGTACGGCACGCGGGCGACGAGTTCGACGAACGCGAAGAACTCGAAGCTGCGTCCCTGCGGGAACACCTTGTCGGCCGTCCAGAACAGTAGGCGTGCCGGCGGGCCGTACTTGTAGCGCGGCATCGCCAGGTACCGCTGCTGGTGTTGGATGAGTTCCGCCGGCGACAGCGGCATCGCGAAGCACGATCCGGGCTGCTCGGGCGGCGCTGGTCGTTCGATCGATGGCGCATCGAACTCGGCGATCATGGGCTCGGCGGACATGGTGGGATGGCCTTTCTCGAGGTTCTCGCTCCCAAGCCTAGGAAGCTGTGGATTACCCCGATCAGGTCGGTCGTCACACCTCCGGTCACACACGCCGGTCGCGGACCGTTGTCGAAGCACTGGGTAACCTCGACGAATGGTGAGTGATCGCGATCGGACGAAGATGCAGCGTCTCTCCATCGATCTCACCGACGGTGAGACCGACGACCGTGGAACGCCGGAGCAGCGCCGACGGATCCTCGATTCGATCAACGCCGATCGCCGACGCCAAGGCCTCGAACCGTTGACCGACCGTGCGCCGGAGGAGGGTCTGTATGAGCGAGCTCGAACCCTCGGCATGGCTCGCGTCGATCGCTGAGATCTTCGACTCCGTGGGTGTCGAATGGGCCCTCGTCGGAGCGCTCGCGGCGAACCGCTACCGCGCAACGCCGAGGTTCACCACCGACGTCGACACGATGGCCACGTTCGATCCCGAACTCGAACGTCGGCTGATCGACGCCGGCTACGACGTCGACGTCATCGCCGACGTCGGTGAGCCGCCCCATCTGATCCGGTGCCACCGAGGGGCCGAGGCCGTCGACATCCTGCTCCCCGTCGTCGAATACCAGCGGGTCGCGCTCGCACGGGCGCACGATCACGTGCTCACGGCCGAGGACGTCATCGTCCACAAGCTCATCGCGTGGCGACCGCGCGACCGCGACGACATCCGCTCGATCCTCGAAGCAGAGGTCGCGCTCGATCACGACTACCTCGACGGCTGGATCGAAGAGTGGGACGTCGCCGAACGCTGGGCGACCTTCACGGACTCTGGCGCCCCCTGACGACCGTCGGCGATCCGGCCGTGACCATTCCGTCGATCGTGCCGTGACTATTTCCCAGATGGCTCGGACCGTCGTGGAGCGATGAGTGCCACCATCGATGAGACGGCGACGATGAACCCTGTCGCCGTGACGAGGGCGCTCCCTGCGAGCTGGCGTCGGTCCACGAGGAGCACGAGGAGCCAGACGCCGACGGTTGCCAGCCCGACAGCGAGGCTCCTGCGCAACCATCGCAACAGCGAACGATGGTCGACGGTCGCCCGTGCGGGCGTCGTCGCCATCAGGGCCACGATGGTGTGGAACACGAACAGACACAGGGCGACGACGAGCGCCCAGCCGGTCGTGGAGGCTCCGGTGCTCGCGATCCAGTGCCACACGACGACCACGGGGATCGCGACGGAAACGTGAGAATCGGGCTGGGCGATGGACGCGACCGCCAGACCCGCCACCAGTGCGAGCACGAATGGTGATTGACCAGACCCGGCCGCCGTTGATGTGACGATCGGGGCAGCCGTCGCCGCGACCACTGCGGCGAACGCGAACGACCAGCGCTGCAATGACATCCGTCGCAGCTGCATGGCGATGTCGATGGTTTCGGCCTTCATCGACGCACCAACCGTGCGCCGGTCGTCCGTCGCGCGATGTCACGGATGACGCCATCCAGGCTGCCGGGCCCCGCCACTCGACCACAGCGATGCCCGCCGCGCTCACCATGCGGATCTCGCGCCGACGCTCCAGCAGCCGGATCCGCCAGGCGAGTGCGGTCAGCGCATCCTCGTCGTCGACGAGGTGCTGCGGCAGTGTGTCGATCACCACGACCGACATGCCGCGGCGTGCGAACGACATAGCGAGGTCGAGCGCCTCGGGCGAGATCGAGGGCGACAACACCACCGTCATCCGGCCGCCCGACGACTGGTTCAACGACCGGTGTCCTGCGATCGTCGACCCGCCGGGAGCGATGAGCGCCAGCCGGTCGAGGATGCGACGTAGCTGCACCCGGCCGGTTCCCGGCGACACCGTCAGCGCGACTCGTGCGCCGAACGTCTGCATCGACACCCGTTCGCCACGAAGCGCGTAGTGCTCCGCGATCGCCCCGGCGGCCCGCACCGTGACATCCAGACTCGACGCCCGACCGTCAATACCGTCGCTGACACCGAGATCATCGGTGGCATCGACGACCAACGCCACGTGCGTATCGAGATCGGCCCAGGTCCCGTTGACCTGCAGTTCGCCCACTCTGAGCGACCGGGGCCAGTTGATGCGGCGCATCCGGTCGCCGGGCCGGAACGCTCGGAGCCCGGCGAACTCGTTGCCGTCGCCCGAACGGGTCGAGCGGTACAGGCCCACCAGGCCGTCGTGCGGCCGCGGCGAGGCACCGGTGTCGAACGCACCGGTTACCGGCAGGGTCACGAAGGAGCGTGGTGTGGTGACTGTCGACCAGCGATACGCCGCCCACGGTGAGACTGCGACCACCTGGACGCGTTCGATCGTTCGGACGCCCCATTGCGTCGACCGCACCGGCAGCTCGATCGAAGCGTGCCCGCCGTCCGCAGACGCGGCCGCCACGCCACCCCGGTCGATCTGGATCTGTTCGTCAGCGCGCTCCACCGGAACGCTTCGCAGTTGGCCGACCGCGACTGGGTGATCGATCAGCAGCCGGTCGGGATCGCCGAATTCGACGAGCAACGCATCATCCAGGCCCTCCTCAACCTCGCGAACAACGCAGCACGACACACGCAGCCTGGCGACGAAATCGGTGTCGGCGTCGCCGTGGAATCGGATGTGCTGAGGTGCTGGGTGCGCGACACGGGCACAGGGGTCGAACCCGAACTGATCGACGACGTGTTCTCACTCCACGTCGTCGGTGAGCTGAGTCGCAGCCTCGGCGGCAGCGGGTTGGGTCTGCCGATCGTCGCGGCCATCGCGCACGCCCACGGCGGCGAGGTGTCGGTCGAGTCGAGCGCCGGCGCCGGCGCTACGTTCACGATCGAGATTCCGCTGCCGGTGGTCGCCTCTCACGCGGGCGTGAAGCTCGATGATCTGTCGAAAGGACGATCGTGACACGGATACTTGTCGCCGAGGACGAAGAGCGCACCGTCAGTTTTCTCGAGAAGGGACTGCGATCGAACGGCTACACGACGGTCGCGGTCGGCACGGGGCCCGACGCGATCGCCTTGGCCCGCGACGACGCGTTCGATCTCATGATCCTCGACCTCGGCCTCCCGGGTGCCGATGGGCACGAGGTCCTTCGGCAGGTGCGCGGTCGAGGCGAGCGACTGCCGATCATCGTGCTGACCGCACGGTCGGGGATCCACGACACGGTAGGCGCACTCGATGGAGGGGCCGACGACCACATCGCCAAGCCGTTCCGCTTCGAAGAACTGCTCGCTCGGGTGCGCCTGCGACTGCGCGACGACGCGCAAGCCGGCGACCAGGCGTCGTCGACGCAGATCACCGTCGGGGCGTTCACGCTCGATCTTCGAACTCGACGCGTGACGGTTGGTGACAGCGACGTCGAGCTGACCGCCCGCGAGTTCGCCCTGCTCGAAACGTTCATGCGTAACCCCGATCGGGTGCTGACGCGCATGGAGTTGTTGTCGAGCGCCTGGGGGTACGACTTCGATCCCAACTCGAACGTCGTCGACGTGTACGTCAGGTATCTCCGCAACAAACTGGGCCCCGACGCCATCGAGACGGTCCGTGGTGCGGGGTATCGGATGCGGCGATCATGAGCGTTCTCTCATCTGGCACTCACGTTCTGATCATCTGACCCGTCCACACTGACGCGGTGATCGTCGACGATCCCGCAGTCCCCGCTGCCCGCCACCTGGTCGGGCCAGGTGCGTTCGATGTGCTGCGGCTCCCCATCGAGGCGGCCGGTGGACGTCTGGACGATTGTCGTCCCGTCGACGTCCAGTTCCGTCCCGGCTCCGACGTCATCGTGCAGTACACGGCTCACGTGTCGTGGCAGGGCGGCCCCTCGAAACGAGAGACGTTGGTTGCGTCGTCGACCTTCGGGGGTGCACCGGACGGAACGGTCGTGGTCACCGCCGACACCCCGTCAGGCCCAGTCGATGTCGGTGTCTGGCGTTGGCCGTTCGACCCCGTACTCCGAGGAATCGAACACGTCACCTCTGCGTCCTCTGTCGGCAGGTTGCTCGACCTCGACCCTGACGACATCTCGGTCGAGGTGGTGGCGTACCGCCCGACGCAACGCACGGTGATCAAGGTGTCGTCCGCGCTCGGCGACGTCGTGCACGCCTACATCAAGGTCGTCGCGCCCGACGCCGTCCGCTCGATCGCGCAACGCCACGCAGCCTTGCGGTCGGCGGACGTTCCCGCCCCGCTGGTCACCGCAACCGACGAAGCGCTCGGCTTGCTGGTGCTCGAACCGCTCGTGGGTCCGACCCTGCGCAACCTCGTCAAAGGCACCCCTGGGACGTGGCCGTCATGTGACGAGTTCGATCGGATCGGCGACGGCTTCGCGGCCACGACACTCGACGCGCCAGCGGTGGCGTCGAAGCTCACCGACGCGGCGCTCCACGCCAGAATGCTTGCGCTGGTCGCCCCCGAGCGCCGAGCCACCCTCGAGGTGCTCGCCGAGTGTTTCGAATCAGCGCCCGTTCCGCCGAGCGATGTGACGATCCACGGTGATCTCCATGACGCGCAGCTGATCGTCGTCGATGGCGAGATCCGAGGTGTGCTCGATGTCGACGATGCCGGGCCCGGCGCAGCGATCGACGACCGCGCGAAGCTGATCGCGCAGTTGCTGTTCCGCGTCGATGCCGGCGCTTCGGACGCCGCTGCCGTTGCCGTTGCCGACTACGCCGAATCCCTTCGGCACGCGTCGGCGCCACGCTTCGACGCCGACCTACTCGATCTGCACATCGCTGCATGTCTGGTCGGACTCGCAACGGGGCCGTTCCAACTCCAATCGACCGGATGGCGTGACACCGTCGCGACGCTCGTCGATCGGGCCTCGCAGCTGGCGATGAGAGAACTCTCAGCGTCACCTCATCGAGGCCTCAGAACCACCTGCGCAGTTTGAACTCGTCAACTCGACCACACACCGGCCCCATCCCCTCGAGGAGTCGTCATCAAGACCACACGTTTCAACTGGAAGCTCGCAGCCGCCGCAGGAACCGCACTCGGCGCCGGCTTCGGTGCCGTAGCGCTCGCAAACCCGTCATCTCCGTCGCTGGATGTACCCGAGCAGATCGAGGTCGTGACCACGGTCGACGACACGGCGTCTGACACCCCTGGCCGTCCGGTGATGGTGACGACGACCGGATCGCCGACCACGTCTGCGCCGACCACAACCGTTCCGGAGTCGTCAGAGGTGCAGCCGTCCACCGCGGTGGCGTCCGACAGCCCGGCGAGCCCCATCACGTCTCCTGGACTGCAGGCTCCCGTGACCTCCGTTGCGGACAACATTGCGCAGCCGACCACACCGACCACGGTGGACTCGCCAGCGTCGCCGGTGAGTCCGGTCTCGGCTCCGTCGCCGGTGAGTCCGGTCTCGGCTCCGTCGCCGGTGAGTCCGGTCTCGGTGGTCTCCCCGGTCAGCCCCTGAACCGATCGGCCGACCCATCAGCTCGACGGTTCACGCGTGCTCGACCTCACCCGTGTGCTCGTCGGCCCGACGTACGGTCGCACTCGACGCAGACGTGGTCGTGCAGGGGCATCTCGGCCCGTGCATGTCCGTCGGCGGCCTGGCCGTCGGCTGGTCTCGCGTGACCGCCCCGTTCGGCCGAGGAACACTGATCTGGTGAGCGAATACACGACGACCTGACCGGTCGATCCGTCAGCTCGGGCCGGCGATCACTAGGTTTGATTCATCCGTTGAACCTGGGAGAAGCAAAATGGCCGGTCTCGAATCCACCCCCGACATGTACGACCTTCGAATGTCCGAACGCGTTCGACCGCTGTACGACTCGGTGAAGAAGTTCATCTACACCGAGGTCGAGCCGATCACGGCCGAGTTCTTCCGACTCGGCCAGGGCCGTGCCGATCACTGGGGCTACGGCGAGGGCCAGCTCGAACTGCTCCAGACGGTGAAGGACAAGGCCAAGGAACAGGGGCTGTGGAACTTCTTCCTGCCCGACGCCGAAACCGGTGAAGGTCTCTCGAACCTCGACTACGCCTACATCGCGATGGAGTTGGGCAAGAACCCGCTGGCGTCCGAGTCGATGAACTGCGCTGCCCCGGACACCGGCAACATGGAAGTGCTGGAACGTGTCGGCACCCCCGAACAGAAGAAGCAGTGGCTCGAACCGCTGCTCGCCGGCGAGATCCGTTCTGCGTACGCGATGACCGAGCCCGATGTCGCGTCGTCCGATGCGAAGAACGTCGCCTGCAAGGCGGTCCGCGACGGCGACGAGTGGCTGATCACCGGCGAGAAGTTCTACATCTCCGGTGCCGGCGACCCTCGCTGCAAGATCATGATCACGATGGTGCAGACGAGCCCCGACGGCCCGCCGCACCTGCGTCAGTCGCAGATCCTCATCCCGATGGACACCCCCGGCGTCGAGATCCTCGGGCCGATGCACGTCTTCGGCAAGGACGACGCCCCGCACGGACACATGCATCTCCGCTTCAATGACGTGCGCGTGCCCTACGAGAACATCCTGCTCGGCGAAGGTCGCGGTTTCGAGATCTCCCAGGTGCGCCTTGGGCCCGGTCGGATCCACCACTGCATGCGATCGATCGGCGCCGCCGAACGCGCACTCGAGTTGATGGTCAAGCGTGGCCTCACCCGCGAGGCGTTCGGCAAGCGGTTGAGCAACCTCGGCAAGAACGTCGAGATGATCGCCAAGTCGCGTATCGAGATCGAGTCGATGCGCCGCATGGTGCTCACCGCTGCCAAGGCGATGGACGAACTGGGCAATGCCGAGGCCCGGGTGTGGGTCAGCGCGATCAAGGCAATGGTGCCGATCCGGGTGTGCGAGATCATCGACGACGCCATCCAGATCCATGGCGCCACCGGAGTCTCGCAGTGGACGCCGCTCGCCGACATGTACACCTCGCAGCGCACCTTGCGTCTGGCCGACGGCCCCGACGAGGTGCACTGGTTCGTCGTCGGTCGCTCCGAGATAGCGCGCTGGGAAGAAGAGGGTGGCAACACCTACGACCCCAAGGCCGAGTACCTCTCGCGCACCAACGACGTCAAAGACGGCATCTTCTCCGGCCCCTGATCTGCCAACGTGTCAACTGGGTCAGACCCCAGTTGACACAGCGGCAGATCCGTAGAGGGTGCCACCGACACGGCCGTTCTCGCCCCGGTATCGCTCCTGGCGATCGACTCGACTAAAAAAGGCCCTGTGGAAGCCAAAGATGTCCATCGTGTGCCTGGTGCCGACGTGGTCGCTACGAGATCGCCACTGACCGAGGTGTCGCAGTCGTTGTGGACCGACGAGGCTGCTGCATCCGTGGTTCGTCGTTCGGCGCTCGTCGTCGGAGCGGTTGACGACCCGTACGAACGTGAAGCCGACGTCGTCGCCACCATGGTCATGCGGGCGCTCTCTTCCTCACCGGTTCCGGCCGGTGCCGACTCCAGCGCCACCGCCGGTGGTGAGCGAGTTCAGCGAAGTGCGATGCTGTCCGCGATGCTGTCCTCGACGGCGGCACGGTCGACGGCGGCACGGTCGACGGCGGGGCGTGTGCAGCGGTCAGCGATCGGGTTGGCCGGCGGCGAACTCGACTCCACCACGAGCGATGCCATCGAGCGACGGCGCGGTGCGGGAGCGCCGCTCGAAGGTCGGGTGCGCCGCCGTATGGAGCAGGGTTTCGGCACCGACCTCGGCAACGTCAGGCTGCACACCGGCACCGAGGCGAGCCAGTTCAACGAGTCGATGCAGGCCGCAGCGTTCACCGTCGGCAACGACGTATTCCTCCATCAGTCGTCGCCGGATGTTTCGACGGGTGCTGGTGAACGGCTCCTCGCCCACGAGATAGCCCATACCTTCCAGTAGACGGGCTCCGGCCAGCGCGCACTTCGGCGCAAGATGATGTCGACAGTCGCATTCGACGAGGCCACATCTGAAGGATGGTTCACCGCCTCGAGCAAGGCCCAGAAGACGATTCGCACGTTGCTGGACTCGTATCACATCAGCTATCCGTGGGAATCGCAGTTGAAGATGACGGCGGCCGAAGCGGCGTCGGCGGTCGAGCGGCTCGAAGAGATCCGCCGCACCGCCAGGCTCTGGATCACCGACCACGAAGTCCTGGTGAGCGGCACGACCAAGGCGGACCCGAAGCGGGTGAAGCGGCGCGCAGGCATGGATCTGCTCGTCGGCGCGTGCGAGGGTGAGATGCGGGTGATGCGTGACCTCGAGCACTTCAAGTCGACCGGTGGGGTCAAGGGCGCCGATCAGGACATCAGCGCGGTCACCGTGTCGCAGGAGAGCGATGCCTTCACCAAGATCAAGCAGAAGTACACCGGAGATGCCGTCAGCGGCTTCCGCAAGCTCGGTTTCCTGATCGATGGTGCAGTCCCCATGGATGGTGACAAGTCCAGCATCACCATGGAGATCACGGTTCCCATCCCGCCAGGGTTCATCAGCCTGGAGTTCGAGGCCGAAGCCCAGCGCGACGGCGAGCGGGTCAAGGCGGGGATCACCGTGGGCGTGAGCGGCGGTGCGAGCGTGGGAAGCATCGCCAAACTCGGAGTCGGCATCGGCTGCTACCTCTCCGCCAAGGCCAAGACCGGAGCCGATGTCACCGAACTGATGAGCTACGCGCTCTACCGTCGCTGCCAGGAATCTGTGCTCGTCCCGCGTGAGATCACCAGCCCGCTGTGGGGCGGCGGGCGCTCCGGCGACTTCGGCTGGGTCAAGGCCGAGGAGTGGTCCAAAGGCGTCGAGACCCGCATCTTCGGTGCCGACGATGGTGCCGAGGTCAGCTCGGGCGTGTACGGCAAACTCACCGCTGAGGTCGAGGTGTCGAAGGACCTTGCGTCGCTCGGATTCGAGGTGAAGGGGACCAAGGGCACCAAGATCGACAAGCAATCGATCGAAAAGGCAAAGGGTAGAATCGGGGCTACCAACAACATCAGCTCCGGCGTTGCCATGTCCGACGGTGGAGGCGTGCGTGGGATCACCCAGGCGTCGCTGGGTGTCAAGAACTTGGGCTTGGAGACATCGGCCAAGTTCGAATTTGGCATCCTGTCCGGCGGCATCACCGCTGAGTTCGGCTGGAGCCAGACCGGGCTGGTCGCTGGCAAGCCGACCTACGAGTTCGACACGTTCGAGATCGGCGCCGCGCTCGCTGGTCGGATGCCGATGAACAAGATGGCCGGCGATGCCATTGCTGCGTTGATCCCGAATCTCGTCGGCACGATCAACAAGGTGATTCGCGGTTCGACGCAGGCTGCGCAGGCCGAGACCGCGGCGCGCAGTGGTGGAGCGATCACCGCCGAGGTCGGCTCGTACGCAGCGGCGATCGCCGAGTTGGCGAGTGTGCCGAAGCAGACGTGGCAACCGTTCGCCGCCGACCCGGCGAGCGCCGGGCTCGACGTCGGCTCGACGGTGAGTCTCGAACTATCGGGCTCGTTCGACTTCATGAAGAACGAGCTTGCTGTCGAATTGCGCCTGGGCAAATCCAGCGCGCTCAGCAACGCAGTGAAGGCCGGCGGCGACGTCGTCCAGGTGTTCAAGGTCGACATCTCCCAGTCGTCGCGCCTGCTGAAACTCAGCAACACAGGTGGCGGGTGGAAGCTGACGTGACGGCGTCGACACTTCCAGCGACACTCGACTTCCAGGTGCCGGTCGGCTCGACGGTCGCCACGCGTGTCCTGCAGACTCGGCGCGACGGCGATGACGTCGTCGTCGTGGTCGAGGTGAGTCAGGAGGAGTGGGAGCTGATCGACCTCGTGATGTACTTCAACCTGCTGTGGGACCGACGGAATCCGGGAACTGTCAGCGGCACTGGTGCCGTCCAGATCGTGATGCAACTCGATCCGTCACTGGCGGATCGCATCGAGGGTGACGACGTGATCACGGCCTTGTCCGCGCTGCCACTCGATGACCAGCTGCGAAGCACGACGAGCTGGTACGGCCTCGAGGTCACCGAAGCGGTCGAGCTGCCACCGGAACTGGCAGACAAGGGCGAGGTCCGCCAGGGTTTCACCACCACCTGGGCTGACGAACTCGCCACCCGCTGACGCGTGCGGAGGGGGCCAGACCGGCGAGGTCATGCCAGCTCACCGCACCGAGATAGGTAGCCGACAGCGCGGCGATGTCCACGACGATGTCGAACTGGCCGTCGTTGCGGAATGTGCCGCCTGACGACAGCGTCCACGACCCGCAGTTCTCCTCGAACATCGGGTCCAACACCCGGATCGAGACGTCCGAACGGACGGGACCGAACCGGCGCTCGCGCAGGGCAGCATCGACATCGAGGATGCGCACCCACCGGTCGTCGATGCGTTGTCGAGCTTCGTAGGCGCAGAAGTCGTTCATCGCCCGCCGTACCGGTTCATCGACGGGGCGAACATCGGCTCGCCACGTGGTGATCAGGTCGATGCCGAGCAGGTACCGCCACAGTTCCAGTTCCACTGCCGGCGGCGTACCCCAGAGGTCGCGCACCTTGCCGGCACCGGTCGGATTGGCGGCGAAGGTCTCGTCCCAGTCGACGTCGTGGAACACGTAGCCGTCGTCGATGCCGTTCGCGTCGCTGTGCACGGCGACGAACGAACCCTTGCCGTACTTGGTCTCCGTTGGGCGACTTGCCTCTCGCAGGATTCGTTCCCACATCCACTCCGGCCGGCTGATCGAACCGACGCGCCACCGGGCGACACGGTCGTAGAGGTCGGGGACCACGTCGAGCACCTCGGTGTGTCCGAGGAGCCGCATCGAACCTGCACGAGCGGGCGCCGTCCATGGCAAGGCATTGCGCGTCGTCACCTCGACCGCAGCCGCATCTGTCGCGAGCCCGAACCCGAACCGTCGGTAGATCGGCGTCTCGCTCGCATCCAACGACGCCAGCACGTTGCTGCGCTCGCGCGATTCGACGAGCAGGCGGTGCATGAGCTGGGTGAGTATTCCGCGACGGGTGTGAGTAGGGAGCACACCGACCCGGGTCACGCCGGCGGTCGGCACCCGTGCGCCGCCGGGAACCGTCGAGTCGAATCGGAACGCAGCCACGTTGCCGACGCAACGTGCACCGTCCCATGCAGCGATCGCGTCGCTGTCGTCCCACGAGCCCCGGCCGGCTTCGAAGTCGGCGTCGTTGACCGTCCCGCTCAGGAGTGCGGCCCGCAACGTGTCGACCACTGCGCGCTACTCGTGTTCGGCCACCGGCCTGATGTCGACATCACTCATCCAGCCACGTTGCCACACATGCGGTTGACGATCCGGCGGAGTTTCGTCCCGAGCGATGAGCGAATCCCCTGCATTCGGGGGTATGCCTCATCCGCTTCGGAATCGGCGACCGACTCGGGTCAGGCAAGTGCGCCAAACCACTGGATGTCGGGATCTGGCTCATCACTGTCGGGCGGGTGGACGAGGTGATGAGCGAACCGCCCGAATGGCGGCTTCTCGCTCATCGTTGGCACCTGGGCGCGGTGGGGTCAGACGGCGAGAAGGTCGCGAGCGCCGGTGTCGCTGGACGGGTGGCGCAGCTTGCTCATGGCGCGAGCTTCGATCTGGCGGATGCGCTCGCGGGTGAGATTGAAGTGTTCGCCGACCTCTTCGAGCGTGCGCGGCTCGCCGCGGTCGAGACCGAAGCGGAGCTTGAGGATCTCGCGTTCGCGTTCGTCGAGCGGTGCGAGCAGTCGCGAGATCTCGTCAGGCAGCAGCGCGGTGGCGGCAACCTCGAACGGTGATTCGGCCGAACGGTCTTCGACCACGTCGCCGAGTTCGGCGTCGCCGTCTTCTCGCAGGGGCTCCGACAGCGAGAGGGGTTCGGCAGCGAAGCGCAACGCCTCGGTCACCTTGTCCTCGGGCATCTCGACTTCTTTTGCCAGCTCGGACAGCGTGGCGGAACGGCCGAACTTCAGCTCGAGGCGCGAGCGCGCCTTCTGCAGGCGGGCGAGTGTGTCGCCTGCATGGACCGGGAGTCGGATCGTGCGGCCGGTGTTGGCGATGCCGCGGGTGATCGCCTGGCGGATCCACCACGTGGCGTAGGTGGAGAACTTGAAGCCCTTGCGCCAGTCGAACTTCTCGACGGCGTGCATCAGGCCGAGGTTGCCCTCCTGAATGAGGTCGAGCAGCGGCAGGCCGGACGCCTGGTACTTCTTGGCGATCGACACCACGAGGCGCAGGTTCGATTGCACGAACTGGCGCTCGGCCTCTTCGCCCAGGCGGGCGACGCGGCGCAGTTCGCGCTTCTTGGCGGCGGTGAGCGTGTCACCGGCGTCGAGTACGCCGATCGCCTCGTTGCCGGCCTCGATGGCCTTGGCGAGGCGGACCTCGTCGTCCTTGGTGAGCAGCGTGTACTGCCCGATGTCGGTGAGATAGAGACGAACGAGGTCTTCGTCGTCGCGGTCGACGCGGTCTTTGGCCACCTGGTGCTCCTACTGTGTCGTGTCGACGACGGCATGTTCGGTGCCGTCGTGGAGGATTCGGCGTGCGAGTGTGCCTGGTGACGAAGTCTGCGGAGAGGTGTGCACGACGATCGACATGAGACGTCGGTCACGATACCGACGTCGCCCGGTCCGCCAACCAAACAAGTCAAACAGCAACACACATATCGCGGTTCGAGATGTGCTAGGAGAGTGGATCACCATGAGTGATGAGGTCGAATTGACGATGGTGACCATGACGTTCGACGCTGCCGACGACGCGGCGTTGCTCGCGATCTTGTCGAAATACGTCGTGCTCACCCGCATGGCCGACGGGTGCCGCAACGTCGATCTGTGCTCGAGTGCCACCCAGCCCGGTCGGCATCTCGTCGTGCAGAAGTGGGAGACGCCCGAGTATCAGCAGGCACACTTCGACTCCGAGGTGATGATCGACATGGCCACTGGGTGTGTCGGCGTGTTGTCGCACGCGCCCGACATCGACCTCTGGGACGCCACGAGCGCCCACGATCTGCGCTGATTGCTCCATTCGACGGGCTCCATTCGACGGCATGGTGAGAACTCGGTAAAGCCGAGACCATGGAGGGCCGCGGGCCGACCTCGCGCGTTAAGATCGTCTGATCATGTCGAATCCAGTTTTCAATGCAGACTCGTTCCAGTCGGCGTCTCAGAACTTCAACGCCAAAGCGGGCGCCACCGCCGGCGCTGGACAAGGAGGATGGGGGGCCCCGACCGCCGGCACCCACGTCGCCAACCGGCCGGAGTCCGACGGCCCGGTGTCCGGATGGCAGAAGGCGATGACCGTCAACGGGACCATCACTGCGTCGCTGGTGCTGCTCACCATTCTGCTCGTGTCGGCGGCCTTCGGTTGGTCGGCTGCGACGGGCCCGACGCTCGTGTCCAACGAAGGGGTCGTGACGGAGACCTTCCAGTTCCCGGCGATCGCAATGCTCGGGATCTTCGTCGGCTTCGGCGCCGTGATCCTGTCGAGCTTCAAGCCGAAGCTCGCGAAGTTCCTCGGCCCGGTGTACGCGATCTCGTACGGCTTCGCCGTCGGTGCGATCTCCAAGGGCTACGAGACCTTCTACAACGGCATCGTGCTCCAGGCGGTGCTCGCAACGGCATCGGTCTTCGCCGTGATGCTCGTGCTCTACCGCACCCGCATCATCAAGGTCACCGACAAGTTCCGTCGGGCCGTCATCTTCGCCACGCTCGGCGTGATGGTGCTCTACCTCGGATCGTTCGTCTTCAGCCTGTTCGGTGGTTCGCTGCCGTTCCTGAACGGCGACAACATGGTCCTCAGCATCTTGTTCTCGGTGTTCGTGTGCGGCCTGGCGGCGATGAACCTGGCGCTCGACTTCGACTTCATCGAGCGTGCCACCAACGCCGGCATGCCGAAGGAGTACGAATGGGTCGCCGCTCTCGGCCTGGTCGTCACCCTCGTGTGGCTGTACCTCGAACTGCTGCGCCTGCTGTCGTACCTACGCCAGTGACCCCGGTTGGGCCGACCCACCCGGCCTGCGCTTCATCATGACGATCAACCAAACAGACGGCGGCAGCTTCACTGAGGCTGCCGCCGTCGGCGTTCTCGGTGGAGTCGTTGCTTCTGCGGTCGGAGCACCCCTCGGGCTCGCTGCGCCGTTCGCCGTGATCGGCGCAGCCAACGGAGTGATCACCGGTTGGCGTCGGATCTACGACTGGGGTTGTTCGAAGGGCGTCGTGGCGTTCACGCTCGACTCCACGTGGTCGATCCCGATGACCGCTGCTGGGCTGGCATCACAGGTGCTCGGTCTGGTGCGCTGTCGGCCCGGCTACGACGCGTCGCTCAGTCGGCGGTCGAACCGGATGGTGTTCCAGCGCGGCTTCGTACCGAGACGTGGTTTCGCGATCACCGTCGGCAGCGTGATCAGTGGCGCCGGTGACACGTCGAACCCGAGGCGTCGCAAGTTGGTGACCGATCACGAGGATGTCCACGTGTGGCAGTCACGGTGGTTCGGGCCTCTCTACCCGCTGCTCTATGGCTCCTGGATGGTCGGCGGTGGAGCGGTCGGGATGGTGGTGTGGGTGACGCGTCGACGCGACGCTTCGTTCACCAAGGTGGTCGAGTCGTGTGCGTACTACCTCAACCCGTTCGAGTGGTGGGCCTACAGCCGTGACGATCACTGGCCGCCGTCGGGCAAGGTCGGCGGGCTCGGCTGGCGAAAACCTGTCGTGCGTCCCATCCGCCGCTGACCAACCCCAACCCCGTTGCGTTGCATTTCGGGTGACCCGTTCCCCCGAGACTGCAGCGCAAACGTTCCGGGAGCTGACCATGGTCGTTTGGGGACGGATTCCGGCGGAGCGTCCCACCGGAAATGTCACGCAAACAGGGCGGGGTGGGTCAGGTGGCGCGGGTCAGGAGACGCGGGCCAGGAGTTCGAGGAGTGCGGCGTTGAACTCGGTGGGGCGCTCCTGCTGGGTCCAGTGGCCGGCGCCGTTGATCAGGATCGATCCTCGATACTCCGGCAAGTCGGCGTGGCCCTCGTCGAGGGTGTCGAGGCGGGCGGCGATCACCCCGTCGCGCGTGCCGCCGATGAATGCGCAGGGCACCGATGGCGGTGGGAGATCCGTCGTGATCTCGTAGTCGGCGTCGAGGTTGCGATACCAACTCAGCGGCCCGAAGAACCCGCTGGCGGTGAACTGTTCGGTGTAGGTCGTGAGGTCGTCGGCGGTCATCCACGTAGGCACACCGTCGGGCACCGGCGCGCCGCGCGTGATCGAGTCGAGGAAGCCGGTGCCGTCGATCGGCGGAAGCGGATCGGGCGGTGGACCGAACATCTCGCCGGAGCCGCCCCACAGCGTGAGCCGCAGAGTTTCGGCGACGTCGGCCTCCAGCTCGGTTTCGGCAGGTCCGACCGCCTGGAAGTACAGGATGTAGAAGAACCGATCACCGATCAGCGCCCGGAACAGATCTGTCGGCCGCGCCGGCCAGGCCGTGTACGGCACGCTCACGTTGACGAGGCCACGGACTCGGTCCGGGTGCAAACGGGAGAGGTCCCACACCACCATCGATCCCCAATCGTGGCCCACGAAGAGTGCATCGTCGGCGCCGACGTCGTCGACGAGCCCCACCAGGTCGGCTGCCAGGTGATCGGACCGATACGCAGCGACATCGGTCGGGGCGCTCGAAGCGCCGTAGCCGCGCTGGTCGGGGACGAGCACGCGGTATCCGGCCGCCACGAGTGGCTCGATCTGGTGCCGCCAGGAGTATGAGCTCTCGGGGAATCCGTGAGCGAGCACCACCACCGGATCACCGGGGGTGCCCGCGTCGATCACGTCGAGCTCGACACCGTTGGTTGCGATACGTCGGGTGGTCCAGGTCATCGAATGACGTTAGGCAGACGGGCCACGAACGCTGCGAACCGGAGCGCCATCGTCGGTCGCCCGCCGGTGTCGCCCGCCGGTGTCGCCCGCCGGTGTCGCCCGTCGGGGTCAGCCGCCGGCGGCGATATCGGACCAGCCGAGGTCGTCAGACGTCCAGATCAGGTCGAACTTCGCGTCGACACCGTCGTCGAAACCGAACCGGTTGCGGTGGTTGTAGCGCCACCGCTGCTGGTTCACCTCGACACCCATCCGAGCGAGCCGGCCAGCGCAGTAGGTGTCCCAGGCGGCGTTCTGCTCGAGGGTGAGTTCGAGGTCGGGCGGCGCGTCGGCGAATTCGGGGCGCATTCGGTCGTGCGCGCGTAACAGGATCCGTCCGAGCGACTCGCGCGCAGCCTTGGGGCTGAACGATTGCAGGTGCTTGCGGTCTTCGAGCGCCCCGCTCTCGGCGTGGAGCGTGACCGTAGCGTCTGACGAGGCCGCATCGATCTCCTCGTACACCTTCGCGAGCGGCGTGGTCTCGTCGACGATCACCCGGATCGGGTTGGCGATCTCAAGCTGCGCAGCGAGTTCGGCGACGATGGTCGCGATCTCCGCGGCGTCGTACTCGACGAAGATGAACTCCTCCGGCGAGACGGTCACCTTCGCAGTCGAGACACCGGCAGTGGCGGTTGAGGTCGACAGCTCGGACATGGTTCGCTCGCCGTCAGGCGTCGGCGCCGACCCGTTCGCGATATCTACGGACGGCTTCCTTGCGTTCTTCGAGCGCGTCGTGATCCATCTGCGAGATCGTGTCGACCTCGTCATCGGTGAACCCGGCGAGTTCGCGGAAACGGCGGGCGAGGCTGAACGAACTCTCGGCGCTCTCGCCGCGGGCGCCACCGAAGCTGAACAGCTTGTCGACGACCTGTTGGAACTCGAGCGCCTTGGTGCGCCGGTCGGGGTCGTTGGCGGTGACCTTACGCAACCAATCGGAGCCCATCTTCACGTGGGTGACCTCATCGGCGAGCATCCAGTCCTCGCAGAACTCGAGGTACGGGTCGCCGGCGACGTCGCCGAACTCCTTCATCTGGGTGAACACGTCGATGGCCAGACCTTCGAGCGCCCGGTTGACCCCGGCGAGACGCAGGATCGGATCGTTCGAGCACGCGGCTTCGAACAGCACCGTGTTCTCGGCGAACTCGCCGAGTTCGGTGCCCATCCAGTCGGACAGCTTGGCGCTGATCTCCACGTGGCGGGCCTCGTCCCAGGCCTGGCGGGCCATGTCGAGTTTCAACTCGAACGGCACCGTGTCGTTCGTGCCGTCACCGGTGGCGAAGTCGTGGGCGGTGCGACCGGCTCCTTCGAGCGCCTGGATCTCACCGACCATGATCCCGTGCATCAGGCCACGAGCGGCGTCGGACGCATCGTGACGATCGGGGGTGAGGCGTTTGGTGGCGCCACGGCTCTTCGCCGACGACGCCTTCACGTCGATCGCCGTGCGACCGTCCTTCATGCGTTCGGCCATGTTCGTCTGCACGAACCGCTCGTCGCGAGCGAGGTCTTCCACCGGAAAGAACTGACGCATCAGGCGCCCCCTTCAGTGTTGGTGTGTTTCCCGGTGCCGATGCTATCCGCACCGGTGATGCCGCCGGCCTCGACCATGATTGCTTCGAGTCGGGCCTGGTGCTCGGCGGCGCGGCGGACGTGGTCGGGTGTGGTGATCAGCGACTGCAGCAGCATCTCGCCGTCGCGCCAGTCGTCGAACTCGTCCTGGAGGATGAAGTTGATCGACCGGATGGTGGGTGCGTCGGTGATCTCGCTGGTGTTGTTGCGGTGGTAGGTGTAGGCCGCGATGAACCGGGGGATCAACACCCGGTACACGCCGACCAGCTTCTCGATGGTGAGCTCGGGCGCTTCGGGTTCGGTCATTGCTTCGATGAATCGCTCCATTGCCTCGTTGGCCGGCACGGTGAGGCGCTCGGGCTTCATCTCGCGCAGCTCCGGCAACCGCTTGTGCCAGAGATCGGCGTGCCAGGCGTGGTGGTAGCAGTGCGTGCCGAGGCGCATCTTCACGTCGAGTTCGGGCACCGTGGCGATCCAACCGCCGAGGGCCTCGAAAAGCTTCATCTCGGTCCACTTGTAGTTGCCGACCCGGCGTGCGGTGGCCTCGACGCTGAACGATCCCGGGATGTCGCGCCGGTCCCACGGAGCGAACGGCGCCCGTGCAGTCGAAGCGGTGTCGGTCGCGGTCGCCGTGTTCCCCATCCCAGCGACGTTACTCACGCAAGGTTCCCCACTCCGACCCAGGCGTGCGATGAGCGAATCGCCCCTGGAACATCGGCAGCGCTCACCGCTGTCCGGCGGCTGCAAGTGTCACAGTAGGCCCGGCACGGTGTGACAGTTCGGTGTGACAGCTACGGGATCGGGCGGCCGGCGTGCCAGGCGGCTTCGGCGGCGCCGAGGTCGGTGGCCGGCTCGCCGTCGGCGAGGTATTCGAGCACCATGGCGCGCCACGGACCGGTGGCTTCGAGCTTGCCGAGGATGGCGCTCACACCCCACACCACCCGGTCGAGGATGACGAAGCTCGGCGGAAGGTTGAGTTGCTCGATCAACGGACCGTGCGGCCCCTGCACGTCGAACATCTTGCCGATCGTGTCGCGCATCCAGTCACGCGTGAACGTGAACTCATCGGTGAGGTATGGGATGTACGGGCTCGACACGTAGTCGTACACGAGCGCCGGGTCGAGGCCGTGACCCTCGGGCAGGAAGTTCGATCGCACCATTTCGCGCACGAGCAGTTCGGGGTCGCGTTGGACGATGATCGCGTCGACGGTGGGTCGCAGGGTCTCCCATTCGCCCGGCGCCCACCGCTTGACGAGGCCGAAGTCGAGGAACGACACGCTGCCGTCGTGGTGGAACTTGTAGTTGCCGGGATGGGGGTCGCCGTTGAAGATGCCGTGGCGCATGATGGCGCCTTGAGCGAACCGCCAGACGACCTCGCCGGCTCGCTGCTTGGTCTCGTACGACACGGTGGTGCGGAACTGATCGAACGACATGCCGTCGATCCACTCGGTGGTGAGCACATGCGCGCTGGACAGCTCGGGCACGAGCTTCGGGATACGCACCCAGGGGTGGCCCTGGAAACGGGACTCGAACTCGGCGAGGTTGCCCGCCTCGATCGAGTAGTCGAGTTCCTCGCGCATCCGGGCGCGCAACTCGTCGACGAGGCCCTTGGCGTCGAGGCCCTTGAGCATCATCGAGGAGAACATCGCGTACATCATCTCGGCGGCGTCGAGGTCGCTCTCGATCGCTTCGTGCACCCCCGGATACTGCACCTTGACCGCCACGTCGCGACCGTCGTGCGTGACGGCCCGGTGGACCTGACCGATCGACGCGGCGGCGACCGGCATGTCCTGCCAATCGAGGAAGAGCTTTTCGGGCGGTTTGCCGAAATCGCCCTTCACGACACCGGCCGCCAACGTCGGCGCCATCGGCGAAGCGTCGGCCTGCAGTGTGGCGAGCGCCTCCTGGGCCTCGTCGGGGAGCGCCTCGAAGATGAACGAGATCATCTGGCCTGCCTTCATCAGCACGCCTTTCATCTCACCGAGTTCCTTCGCGACGTCTTCGGCGGTGCGGATGGCGAACTGCTCGTCGAGCTGTGCCCGGCGTTCTTCGGCGGAGCCGATGCCGCGCACCCTCGACACGGCGAACCGCGCCGAGTTGCGTGCCGACAGCTTCCACACTCGGGCCGACCGGTTGAACCGGCTCGTCAGCGGCGATTCCTTCGCCTTCTGCGCAGCGGCTGCCAGCCCAGCCGCGAGCGCGATGACCGACGCGAGTCCGGCGACCGCCTTGCGTTGCATCACGCCCGCCGAGTGGTGGGGTCGGCGGCGAGGACGTATTCGGGGATCGGCTCGCCGGTCACCTCGTCGGTCCAGTACGTGCCGTCGGACAGCCGTTGCAGAGCGGTCTCGACGGCGGCGAGATCGCGTTCGATGACGTCGAAGTCGACCTCCTGTGCGACCTCTGTCCGAGAGGCGTCAGGAACATCTCGAACGACTTCGGGTGTCGTCGGCTCGGGGGAGGAGTCGGTCACAGAGGGCGAGGCTACTCGTTGGTCGAGCGAGGAACCGGCGGCGAGTGGCACCGCACAATAGTGTCGGCCTGGTGGCGCAGCGTCGGCGAGCAGGAGCGAGATGGGCAGACTTCCCGCTCGCCATGGCGATGCTCGCTCCGTCGGCGGTCATCCTCGGGGTGTTCGTGCTGTATCCGCTCGGTCGGGCCGTGTGGCTCGGCCAACAGCGATGCGACAACTTCGGCGACAACTGTGTGTCGCAGGGCTTCGGCCAATACCTCGACCTGTTCCGCAGCAACGAGTTCCAGAACGCGCTCGAGGTCACGGTCCGCTTCGCCCTCATCACGGTGCCGGCCGGGGTGATCTTCGGTGTCGGCTTGGCCGTACTCGCCGACAAGTACCTGCGCGGCATCGGCATTTTCCGGGCGGTGTTCTCCTCGACCGTCGCCACCTCGGTCGCCGTGGCGAGCTTGATGTGGCTGTTCCTGCTGCAGCCGTCGGTCGGGGCGCTCGCGAACGTCGGCTGGTTCAACTCGCTGTTCCCGTCGGTGAAGAGCCCCGGCTGGTTGCAGGACCCCGACACCGCTCTGTGGGCGGTGAGCGCGTCGAGCGTGTGGGCGAACCTCGGTTTCACGTTCGTCCTCGTCACCGCCGGGCTGCAGTCGATCCCACGCGATCTCCACGAGGCCGCTGCGGTCGACGGCGCTGGTGGCATCCGTCGGTTCTGGTCGATCACCTTTCCGATGCTGGGGCCGACGTTGCTGTTCGTGATGATCGTGTCGTCGACCAGGGCGTTCCAGGCGTACGGCGAGATCGACCTGCTCACCGGAGGAGGGCCGCAGCCGACGAACCCCACCACCACGATCCCGTACTTCATCTACGGCCAGAACTCGCCGATCCGCAACGACGCCGGTCTCCAGGCCGGGGCCGCGGTGTTGCTGTTCGTGATGCTGCTCGTGCTGTCGGGCCTGCAGCTCGCCGGTATCGGAAAGCGGGTGCACTATGGCGACTGAACTCACCGACGATCCAGCGGCGCCCGTGTCCGCCGCGCCCGTGCCCGCTGAAGCCGACGCTGCAGCGCCCACACCGAGGCGCCACCCGATGCAGTCGTTCGACCAGCCGTCGGCTGCCGGGCGAATCGGACGCTACGCACTGCTGTGCCTGGTGACGTTCGTGGTGCTGTTCCCGATCTACACCACCGTCGTCGCCGCCCTGAAGCCCGGTAGTGAGGTGTTGAAGAACCCGCTGCTCCCGACAGCGGTGACCTTCGACGTGCTGATCGAGGCCTGGAACGAGGGTCGCCTCGGCCGGTACCTGTTGAACTCGTTCGTGGTCGCGTTCGTGGTCACCATTGCCCAGGTGATCACCTCGGTACTCGCCGCGTATGCGTTCGCGATTCTCGAGTTCCCCGGCAAGCGGGCGGTGTTCGTCGTGTTCGTCGCCACACTGCTCGTGCCGCTCGAAGCAACGCTCGTCGTCAACCTCGACACCGTCGACAGCCTCGGGTGGCTCAACTCCTACCAAGGGCTGGCGGTGCCATTCCTTGCTACCGCCTTCGGCATCTTCCTGCTGCGCCAGGTGTTCCTGACGTTGCCACGCGACCTGCTCGACGCGGCAGCGATCGACGGAGTCGGCCACCTCGGCTTCCTGCGCCATGTCGCCGTGCCGCTCGTGCGCCCGACCATCGGCGCGCTCGCATTGTTCAGCTTCCTCGGCACCTGGAACCAGTACCTGTGGCCGAACCTCGTGATCAACGAGGCCGACATGAACACCGTGCAGAGCGGTCTGCGCCTGCTCAGCCGATCGAGCCTGTCCGAGCCCAACTTGGTGATGGCCGGTACGGTCATCGCTGCGGTGCCGATCTTCATCGCCCTCTTCGTGTTCCAACGTCAACTCGTGCGCGGACTCACTGCGGGCGCCGTGAAAGGATGACCTGATGCTCCCCTCGCTGCATGCACGACATCGCGGTGTCGCCCGCCGCCGACCGCTGCTGCGCCTCGCTGCGCTCAGCGTGGTCGCCGGCTCCATCGCTGCTGCCTGCTCGTCGGGCGAGTCGGCGTTGGAGATCGACAGCGGCGCCGACCCCGTCCAGAGCACCGGGGCGCAGGGTGGCACCACCGGCACCGCTGTAGATGACACCGGGTCGCTCGAGGACACGGCGCTCGCTTCGACCACCACCGTCGCTCCGCTGGCTGACTTCCCCGCCTGCCCCACCGACGCGCTCGCCGCCGCCACCACCGGCCCGATCGAGATCACGTTCTGGCACGGCATGAACGACGTACTCGAAGACTCGCTGATCGAATTGACCGACGCCTACAACGCCAGCCAGGACAAGGTGAAGGTCACCCTCCAGAACCAGACCGGATACGACGCGGCGATCGACAAGTTCATCCAGTCGAGTGCCGACAGCCGGCCTGACATGATCCAGTTTCCCGAATACTCGCTGCAGACATTCGCCCAGTCCGACACGCTGATCCCGATCGGTGCGTGCGTCGAGTCGAGTGGCTTCGACACGTCGGCCTTCCTCGATCGCGCTATCGATGCCTACACGTTCCAGGGTGTGCAGTGGGCCATGCCGTTCAACGTGAGCAACCCGGTGCTCTATTACTTGCGTCCCAAGTTCGAGGCCGCTGGCCTCGATGCCGACGTCGCCCCGCTCACCCTCGAGGACATGCGCGCAACGTCGCAGCAGATCGTCGACTCCGGTGCTGCCACCTATGGTTGGGTGCTCGACTCGGGCCCCAACTCCGGTGGCGGCTGGTTCCTCGAACAGTGGTTCGCCCGCGCCGGCGAGCCGTACGCCGACAACGACAACGGCCGCAGCGCCCCCGCCACCCAGGTGCTCTTCGACAGCGCATCCGGCGTCGAGTTGATGACGTTCGTCCAGGACATGATCAACGACGAGCTGGCGGTGTCGATCGGTGACAACTCCGGCGGCCAGGACACCTACCTGAAGCTGATCGATCCGGCCGCCGACGGTGCCATGACGATCGGCACGAGCGCCGCACTCGGTGGCGTGCTCGCCGCCATCGACAGCGGTCTCGCGCCCGGCCTGACCGGCGCCGACGTCGGTGTCGGTCCGATGCCCGGGCCGAGCCCCGAGCCGGGCGTGAACCTGGGTGGCGCATCGCTGTGGATCGTCGACGGCAAGGGCGACGAGAAGACTGCAGCGTCGTGGGATTACATCACCTACCTGATCACCGCCGAGGCACAGTCGCAGTGGGCATCACAGACTGGGTACGTGCCGGTGCGCAGTGATGCGCTCGACATCGAGCCGTTGCTGACGACCTATGCCCAGGATTCGCGGTTCCGGGTGGCCTACGACCAGATGGTCGCTGCCGTCGACGGCGACACGTCGCTCGCCCCGGTGCTCGGTCCGCAGCGCGAGGTGCGCGTGGCCACGGCCAATGCGACGGCGGCGATCTTCAACGGCGCCGACGTCGCATCCACGCTCGCCGCAACCGTCGCGCAGGCCAACGCGCTGATCGCCAGCTACAACCAACGCAACTGAGTCGTGCGTCGCGCGGATTCGTTCGGATCGTCAGGGCACGAGTGCGTTCACGGCGTCGACGGCTGCGTCAGAGAATTCGCCGCCCAGGCGCATCGTCGAGGGTGAGCCGTCGTCGACGACGATCGTGCCGTGGCTCGTGATGGTCGACAGCAGGGCGAGCAACCCGATCGGGAACACGATGATCGCCACCACGAACACCCACCCCGTTCGGTGACGCCACGACACCTGGAGCACATCGGCCGACAACCACTCGACGCTGTGCCCGCTGAGCTGATCGATGTCGCGGGCAACCTGGTCCAGCCAGCCTCGACCGTCGCCCAGCAGCCTGATCGTGGAGCTGTCACCGACCGGCACGGCCGACCGTGACCCGCCGAGTCGGAGGACGAGCACGAACGCCACGGCAGCGGCCAGCACCATCAAGATGATGGTCCACTCGGAGCCGCTCGGCATCGCAGCAACCTAGCCCGGTGAGGCTGGGGGCTTGTCCGGACGGCCGGTAGGGTCGGGGCTCATGGCTACCGCATTTCCCCCGTTCGATGGTTCGGCACCCAAGGTGCAGGACTTCAAGCAAGCACCCGAAATGGGCATCGACCCGTCGAAGCGTCACACAGCGAAGCTCGACACGAGTCTCGGTGAGATCGTGATCGCGCTCGACGCCATCAAGGCGCCG
>Ga0209390_10001354_pt1 | contig 47825 bp, 37 predicted proteins | sample BON01_FD_187212 | JGI IMG/M metagenome (GOLD analysis project Ga0209390, IMG submission 187212) | Freshwater microbial communities from Lake Bonney liftoff mats and glacier meltwater in Antarctica - BON-01 (SPAdes) (version 2) | ecosystem: Environmental > Aquatic > Freshwater > Ice > Glacier...
CTCTGTCCATTCCTTAAGAAAACCTACCAATAAACGGAGTCCACTAAAAATTGCCAACCCCGTCATATCGCGCTCCGCAAAGTACGACCTGACAGGAACCAAATGACAGTCTCAGCGTGGAAATTCGACAAAAATCACCCGACATCAATTTGGAAATCACGCACGATGACAATTTGGGATTTAACACCGAATAACGGAAAATCCCCCGATTCACCTCGAAATCGCCCCCATCCTGACGCGCTATCCCTTTATCCACAAACACTCTGTTCTATTTGTCTGGCAACGTGTGATTGTTGGAATGGTTCGTAGCCATCCCGCGATAGTTCTCGAAGTCCCACTGTCAGCCAAGATCGCTTGGGGGGCGGTGTTTCAGTTGCTTACGACAAATTCGTCTCTCATGCCTCTTTTCTAACAGTCGCTAAGCCATACGCAACAAAGTGCTCGCGCTGTGGGACAGGCTCTACGATAGGAATCATACGATCGAACCTGACTCCTTTTACCTGATCCCTTTTGCACATCGATCAGTTAAATTTTTCAAGAAAAGATCTAAAATCTTTGTTCATTTCTTCAAAGCTTTCGATACTCGGAAAGTTTTTCGTTTTCAGCTTCCCATTACTCATTTTGAAACCTAATTGGCCACCGTTAAAAACATTTTCTTCTGTGAAGAAAGCAGGTGGATAAGAAATCATCAAATTGAATTCTTCCGAACCTAGCAAAATGGGTATAGCTTCCACGAATTGCTTTTCCATATCTAAATCTACATTCCCTTTAAAATATTTTGTTTTAATAAAGTATCCAAATAACACATTATACATGACTAGGTTTATCTTTTCTCGGTTTTTATCGTCCAAATCGCCGTAAATAGCCACTATACCCCCAAGTAATGTCTTTGCAGAGGTTGTGGCCACTGATAAAGCTGGGACTTCTTTTGATTCATCTTCAGGCTGGTTGAGCTTTAGATCTTGCGCTAAGGAACTGCTGACCACGATAAAAAATACAAATATGATGTTTTTCATTGGGCTACTTTGTTAGGCGATCCAGGACAATCTTTAAGGAGCGATTTTGCGGCATCCTGTAACGCGTCTTTTACCCCACCTATAATTCCGTCTCTTCCGCCTTGACTTTTAAGAGTGTAGCCAAGCGTTGCAGCACCGTGACCCGAAGCAGTCACCCAATTGTATGACCCTTCATCATCTTTCTGGCAGCACTTCATTTTTGGACTGACGATAAATTCCTCCAAGATAAGTCCAGCCTGAATTTCCCTAATATTATTGATTAGAGACATTACATTTGTTAGGTTTGAAAGTGATTTAGCCGCATTCTTAAACATTTTCTCAAATTCTCCATTGCCCTTTATTTTTCCGCCTTCGATGTGCAGGGCTACAGTGCTCTTCGCAAGACCTTTTGGGTCAAAGAAGTCAAACACATTTGCTGCACCCGTAGAGATGGTTCCCGAAATAGTGAGGTCTTTCAAATTACCTATGTCGTCGTCGCAATCACACGTTATCGAAGATTCCTCACCCTTCTCCTCTAAGCCCAGCAAATCCCAACGATTCACCCCATTATTCCCAACAAACCCATAAAGATTCACCCCACCCTCTTCCTCAATCGGATCCCTCGATGGCCATCTGCCGGATGCCGTGTCGTAGTGGCGGTAGAGATACATGTAGAGGCCGTTGGCGGCTTCGTAGCGGCGGGAGTTCCAGAGGATGTCGTTGGCGATGGCGGTGGCGGCTAGGCGGGTTCCGGTTGGGCTGTAGATTTCGGGTTCGCCGAAGGCGGCGTAGCGGTAGTGCTCTAGGAGGTCGCCGGTGTCGTCTGAGACGGCCATGACGTGGTCGAGGTAGTTTTTGTGGAAATACTGGATGTCGTATTTTTTGCCTTCGATGGCGCGGGCGAAGATGGTGTTGAGGGCGTTCTCCGATGGGTTTGCCTGGAGGTCGTTCTGGATGGTGGTTTGGCCAGCTTGGTGCTTGTGCTCGGATTGCTCGGTATTGCCCCACCAGAGGAGGACTTCTTTGCTGGTGCCTTGTTTGCGGACGATTCTTCTGCCGAGGGCGTCGTAGCGGTATTCGATGTCGCTATAGCCGGGGCCATCGGATTCCACCAAGCGGTTGTCGATGTCCCAGGTGTAGTCGTTATCGCGGTTGTCGCTGAGGAGGTTTCCATTGGGATCGTAGGAGAGGGCGTCTCCAGCGATGGATTGGAGTTGGTCGCTGGCGCTGTGATTTCGGGCTCCGGTGTTTCCATCGATGGTGGTGGAGTCCCAGTTTCCGGCACCATCGTAGTTCCAGGATTGGTTTTCGCGGGCGCCGAGGTAGGGGGCTTTGCGGTCGAAGCTGATGACGCGGTTGCCGGCATCGTAGGCGGCGGTGAAGGTGAGGTTCTCAAACATTCCGCCGGATTGGTTTTGGACGAGGATGTTTTTATCCGGGGCGTAGCTGTAGCTGAACTCGAGTTCATCGATAGTGCTGGTGCCTGTGACGATGTCGGTGGAGCGGATGTTGTCGAGGCGGTTGTAGGTGATGTCGCGGGTGAGACCGTTGCCGTAAGCTTGCTGAGTGAGGCGGTAGCCTGGATCTTGATCTTGAGTCAGGACGAGATCGCCATCGTAGTGGGCGTGGGTGACGAGGTGGCGGCTGTTGTGAGTCCATTCCATGACTTTTCCATCGCCGAAGGTCTGGGTGGCGACGAGGTTATTCGCATCGTAGGTGCGGGCAAGGTTGTAGGTGCGGTTGTCGAGGTCGAAGGTTTCGGTGAGTTGTGCGCCATCGTCCGCGTAGCTGCGGGTGACGGTGATGGCGTGGCGGCCTTTGGTGGCGGTGAGCAGGCGGGAGGCGGCATCGTAGGTGAAGTCGTCGGCGGTGGAATCGCTGTAATCGCGCTGGGTCATGCGGCCTGCGAGGTCATAGATCATTTCCACGGTGGAGCTGTCCTGCTGGGTTTTCACTTTCAGGCGCGCGAGGGCGTCGTAGGTGTAGGTGCAGGTATCGGACGGATCGGGCATGGACTTGGGAACCGTAAGGTTTCGCAAATCGTATGTCCAGCTGCGAGTTGCCGCTTTTGGATCGGTGAGGGAGAGGCGGTTGTTGTTTTCGTCGTAAGCGTAGGAGGTGGTGAGGACGGCGTCGTTACTACAAAAAGCCTGGCTTCTTTTACACCGAACAACGGCGTGCTCGCTTTGCATCCCAAGACTGCTTTTGCACGATACTCCGCCAGGCGAACCGGTGCGGCGGATTCCAAATTCTGGTATTTTTCCAGGAAAGTTACAATAGCGCCAGCGCCAAAGATGGCGCTGGTAGCTCTCCAGGATGGCTTTGGTGATCCCCGACGGTTGTAGTATAAATATTTCCGGGAATCTTACGACGATGGTGCAACCCAGCGTTTTATCCCCCTTCATACCCCCCCCATCCCGACGATCTGAACATCGAAGTCAAAAGGATTCCTACATATTTCCGGGAATCTTATGATGGTGAGCTTGGATTTCAGTCGGGGGATTTCGCCCTTCAGGTGTTCAGGCGTGGGAAGGCCATCAAGATCTGGCAGGGACAGGCTGACGACGCTGATGCGGATTTCGCGGTTCTCGATGGCGGCTTGCGAGTAGATGGTGATATCGCAGTCGGCGACGGCATCGCCGATGGAGACCCAGGAGGTTTTTGCGATTCCCTGCTCATCGGCCTTCAACTCGATCAAGGAGAGGCCGTTGTGGAATGCCCCGCCAGTCGTGGCGGCAAGGAAAATGGAATCTCCCGGCTGGCATTGGATAAGAATGGGGACGGGTAGATATATGAGCGTGAAACAGGGGTCCGGGGTTAGGAGCTTGACCGGAGTGGCGGTTTCGCGGTTGCCAAACTTCATGCTCTCGATGGAGTTCTCGATGCGCTCCATTTCGGCGATCTGGGCGGAATCCAAACTACGGGGAGTGAACTCCGGGTGGGCGGCGGTTTCCAAGTGGATTCCGATCTGCTGGAGATTGCAAAGAACCGGTCGGCCATGCATCTTGCTTCAAACTACACAGGCCCCGGAACGGGATCACTCCCCCGCCCGCATGCCTTTGTAAAGAATGCCGAAGGCGGCCCAGCAAACTGCAATGATCGCAGCGAGCACCCACCAGAAAGTGTCCCAGCCTTGGCCGTTTTCGTCTACGCACACGACCCGTAGCCAGCCGCAGAAGAACGCGCCTATAAGCGGGCCGACCCCGGATGCCATCAGCCCGAGTAGTCCCTGAGCCTGCCCGCGCATTTTCGGATCCACGCGGCGATCGAGATACACCTGCACCGTCACGAAATAGATCGTATAACAGACGCCGTGCAGCGCGACGCCCGCGAAGTGCCAGCCGATGACTCCGGTGAAACCGGCGTAGCCGCTAAGCGAATAACGCAGCACCGAAAGCCCGAGCCCCCACATCAGCAGGGTTTTTAAACGATACTTCACCATCAGCACGCCGAGGAAACACATCGCCAGCACCTCGCTCCACTGCGCGACTGCCGTCGAGGCCGTAGGGGCCTTGTCACCGAGTGCCTTGAAAAGCTCCGGGGCGTACATGTAGAAAGCGACAAGAGGCACTGAAAAAAGTCCGGTTACTGAGAGCATCACCGCGTGGTTGCGGTTCCTGAAAAGCGCGAAACCACCAAGGCCCAGCGCACTCTTCCATGATTTCCCCCTACCCAGCGGCGGGGTGTTGGGAAGACCGAACGCCAGCAGCCCCGCCACAATCCGCGCTGCCGCCGCACCGTATCCGGAAAGCGTGGAAGAATCGGAATGCATCACATAGCTCGCAAGGAAACCAGCCGCCATCCAACCGAAAGTCGCCCCCAACCTCACCAGCGGATAATGTTTCTCCCCATGCCTCAGGTGCGTGAGACTGATCGTCGCGATGAGCCCCCAACTCGGCCCCGAAGCGAGTGCATAAACCGCGATCCCAGCCATGAACCAAATTGGCCCGAGCCCCAGATCCAAAGCACCGAACGCCGCCGCGATGGCCACCGCCGCTACCAGAGAGCTCCAAGCCAGCAGCTTCTGAGCAGAAAGCCTTTCATCCGCAAGCGCCCCGCCAATCAGAGGCGAAATCAGCGAGCAAATCGGCGGTATGGCGAAAGCCCACGCAACCCAAGTCTCCAGGCCCTCGGCTTTGAGCACATTCGTCAAAGTCGGCACCCAGAAACCGGGAGCCATCCCTTGAAAAAAGAAAACCACCCACAGGCGCGTGAACACTCCCTTCCTATACGCCTTATTTGCCACTGCCCTTGGTTAGCCGGAAATAAAACCCATGCAAGCGAGATGAATCCGGAATTTACTTTTCGGCATCCAGGATGATCGCAGCGCAGCGATCAGCCTCCGCAAGCGCCTTCCTATCCTCTCCGCCACTGCCGATGAAACATCCATCAGTCCTCAAAGCCTCCAACCCCCGTATCACCCGCGCTTCCGCCCTCAATCGCGGCATTTCCAGAACTCCAACCTTCCCACCACCGCTCAACGCCTCGTAGATCATCGAAACAGAATCTTCCGTCACCCATACCTCCTCGGCGCTCGCCAACTTCTCCGCCAGCCAGCCGGCCTCAGTCTCCTGATGAGGGAAAATTTCCAAGCCTGAAACCTGTTTCTCGAGGTTGGTTAAAAACATCCCAGGTGTCCTGCGTGAATCCGCAACCTGCCATCCGCCGCCCGCTGAAATCTCCAGTATCCTGCCGAGCAATCCATCCTCATCGTATCCGTGGATCTTGGAGGGCCCGCCGATCAGAAACAGTTTTCCCGACCGCTCTCCCTTAGCCGGCACCACGCGGTTTAGTGCGCCTTTGCTTGTGATCACGCGTTTGCCTCGGGGCGGCTTCTTAAAATCGTGCTCCGGCGCGATGCACCACCCGAACCAGCTCATCGGAATACCGGGCTTCATCAGCACGATACTACGTGCACCGTAATTCTTCGCAACGCGCAACAGGGAAAGATGGGTCCCATGCCCGGCGGCGATCACATAATCCGGCCTCGGGAATCCCCGGCTGTCATCGAGCGCCTGACGGATGCGCGGCATCAGGCTTTTCCCCATTTCCAATCGAAGCACTCGGAACTCAATAGGGGCGCTCCGTGCCATCGCCTCCGCGAGGCCAAGCGATTGGTTTTCATGACCGGCCTTGCCGTCACTGAGGATAAGAATTTGTCTAGGTTTGCTCAAACTCTTTTGAAAATGCAGGGCAGACCCACTCATTGCAAAAAGAAATCGCCGCTTTGTTTGTGCCTCCGGTTGATGCTATCTTCTAGTCACGTTCCATAACCTAGCTCCAGCCTTCCTTATTTCCCTCCTGCTTGCAGATACCGCAACGTGCGAGCCCCTCCCTCTTCTAGCGACCTTAGAGCTCCGCGATTTCTCAAAACTCTCGGAACCTCGCCAAAACTCATCGCAACCGTGATCCAAGCTGGTAGAGACGTCGCTGACATGCTTTACAAATAAGCCGGGAACGGCGCCCGCCAACGGCGGCTTTGATTGCTCCGGAGCCATGCACCTCATCCTTCATAAAGTCGGCCCCAATCCCCCACACACCGCCTCCGACAAGTTCCTCTGGATCAGGGAAAAATCCAAACTCCACCTAGTTGTCAACACCGCGAAGGACACCACCCCCGAAAGCTTCGCCGAACTCCAACTCGGCGATCTCGTCTTCTGGTCCGGATCTTACGTGCCCACCGACGGCCAGAAAATGAATATCACCCATGTGGGAATATTCCTCGGATACGAGAAAAAAAGATAGCCCCTCGGTGATGATCAAAGCCACCGACTACCGCTCCTACCGCGGGAAAAAAGGCAACGGCTTAGACGTCTTTGAATTCGGAGTCCCACGCGAGGGCAGCAAAAGCCGAATGGTCGGTTACGGAACCCCGCCGGGATTGGGGTAGTCACCCCCCATCTGCGAAGACTGGACGCCCCCTCGAATTCGCGGTAAGGACTCTGTCTGCTCCTCCTCGATTTTGAGGTTTAGAGTTTAAGATTTAAAGTTTCACCCCGTGGATTACTCCCAACTCATCGCAAAACGCAAAGACCGCTTCCGTGAACTGGAGGAAGCGGTGGGCGACCCAAACCTCTTCAACGACCCGAAGCGGGCCACAGAGATCCTGCGCGAACACCGCAAACTACAGCAAACGTTGGAACTTTGGGCCGACCTCCAGTCCACCGAGACCCAACTCGCCGACAACCAGGACCTCGCAAGATCCGATGACAAAGAGCTTTCCGAAATGGCTTCTGAGGAGATCCCGGAGCTTGAGAAAACTTTGGAAAAGCTACGTGAGGACATGCAATACGCCCTCCTCCCCGCCGATCCGAACGAGGACCGCGACGCGCTAATCGAGATACGCGCTGGAGCAGGCGGCGACGAGGCCTCGCTCTTCGCTGGCGAAGTCATGCGCCTTTACCAGCGCTACGCTGACACAAAAGGCTGGAAGACCGAACACCTCGAAAGCTCACCCTCGGAGGTTGGCGGCTTCAAGGAGGTCATCCTGAAAGTCACCGGCGACGAGGTCTTCCGCCACCTGAAATACGAATCCGGCGTCCACCGCGTGCAACGCGTCCCCGCCACCGAGACACAGGGACGCATCCACACCTCCACAATCACGGTCGCTGTCCTCCCGGAGGCGGAGGAGGTCGATGTGGATATGAGGATGGAAGACCTCCGCATCGAGGTCTGCCGCTCAGGCGGCGCGGGCGGTCAACACGTCAACACCACCGACTCCGCCGTCCAGATTTTTCACATTCCCACCGGCCTCTACGTCCGCTGCGAGCACGGCCGCTCTCAGATCAAGAACAAAGAGATGGCCCTACAGATCATGCGCTCGCGGCTCTACGAAAAGAAGATGCAGGAACAGCAGGCCGCATACTCGGAGAACCGCCGCTCCCTGATCGGCTCCGGCGACCGCTCGGAAAAGATCCGCACCTACAACTTCCCGCAAAGCCGCTGCACCGACCACCGCATCGGCTTCACCTCCCACAACCTCGATGCCATCATGTCCGGCGACCTCAGCGAGGTCACCGCCGAGCTCATGAAACACGAAATGACTGAGCGCCTCGCCGAGGCGGGGATGTGAATTGGAGCGCGGACTTTAGTCCGCAGCATCCCCTTCGCCTTCGCTGCTCTTATCCTTTTCATCGTCTCAATTTCCCGACACCGGAAGTTTTCCAATCCATCACTCGCCGACTAAAGTCAGCGCTCCACCATGTTCCGCCGCCTCCTCCTGATCCTCATCCTCGGCTCGCTCGTAGCCGTTGTGCTGCTAAACCTCGATCCGGTTACCACCAAGCTCCACCGCCTTGCCATCCTCTGCGCGATCGTCGGCATATGGCTCGGCCCTCTGCTTTTATTCTGGAAAAGGAAAGCTGTCCGCTACGTCCTACTTCCAATCCCGATCTTAATCGCCATCCCGTTTCTGCTTCCCGCGAAATCCATCGACCGCGAAGCGCTCCAAACCGATTTCATCCGACGCATGATCGCCTACCAAGGAACGAAATATCATTGGGGTGGAGAGAACGGACGAGGTATCGACTGCTCGGGACTTCCCCGCAAAGCGATGCGCAACGCCCTTTTCCTCAACGGCATCAAAAACCTCGACGGCGGAAGTTTACGAAATTTTCTCGATCACTGGTGGCACGATGCCAGCGCCAAAGCCCTCGCGGAGGGATACCGGGAATTCACCGTCCCAACCGGTGAAAGCGGGACTATCGAGAAAATGGACTACAGGAATCTCCTACCAGGCGATCTTGCCGTCACCGAAGACAGGCGTCACATGCTCGCATTCATCGGCGGCGAAAAATGGATACAAGCGGATCCGGGCGTAACACAAGTCATCATCCAGAACGGCAGGACATCAAGAAACGGTTGGTTCGGAGTGCCAATCACCATCCACCGCTGGCGCGTGCTTTCTAGCCGAACGGAGCGCGGACTTTAGTCCGCCGCCACCCCGCTGCGGACTAAAGTCCGCGCTCCAACTTCCACACACCTTCCCATGACCCCCACTGAACAAGACGTGATCAAAGCCTGCGGCGAAGCCGGCATCCGAGCCGTGGTCGCAGCCTTCTACCGCCGTGTCCGCACCGACGACCTCATCGGCCCGATGTATCCCGCCGACGACTGGGAAGGCTCGGAAGAACGCCTCTCAGATTTCATGCTCTTCCGCCTCGGTGCATCCAACGCCTACATGGAAAAACGAGGTCACCCACGCCTACGGATGCGCCACGCGCCGTTCAAGATCGGCATCGCCGAGCGTGATCGCTGGCTCAAGCTTATGGGAGAGGCCATGGATGAAACCAAAGTCCCTGCGTTTGCCCGCACGTTTCTCGATAGCCTCTTCAAACAAGTAGCCGATTTCATGCGTAACCAGCCGGAGACATGAGCATCAGAGGATTTGGGAGTTGGAGTTTGAAATTTAAAATTTAAAGTTTCCCAGACCGCATGCCCGAAAATTTCTACCAACAGACCACCGAAGCCCCGCCGACACCTTTCGATGTCTCGTTGCGCCCCCCGGCTTTTTCGGAATTCATCGGGCAGGAGAAAGTCAAGGATCGCGTCTTGCTCATGCTTGAGGCCGCCAAACGGCGCGGCGATGTGCTCGACCACGTCCTCCTCTCCGGCCCTCCCGGCTTGGGAAAAACCACCCTCGCAAATCTTATCGCCAACGCCGCCGGAACCCAGATGCACACCACTTCTGGCCCACAGATCGAAAAAGCTGGCGACCTCGCCGGCATCCTCACCAACATCCAGAAAGGCGACATCCTTTTTATCGATGAAATCCACCGCCTCCACCCGGCCATCGAAGAATATCTCTACCCCGCAATGGAGGACTACCGGCTAGATATCATCATCGATTCCGGCCCCTCCGCCCGCTCAATCCAGATCAATCTCCCACGTTTCACCCTCGTCGGGGCCACCACCCGCTCCGGGATGCTCACCGCGCCGCTGCGCTCCCGCTTCGGCCTGATCAACCGCCTCGACTACTACACACACGAGCAACTCGCCGATATCATCGAGCGTTCTGCCGGCCTGCTCGAGATCGAAATCCACCGCGAAGGTGCCCTCGAAATCGCTTCCCGCTCGCGCGGCACCCCCCGCGTCGCCAACGCTCTCCTGCGCTGGGTCCGGGATTTCGCCCAAGTCCGTGGTAAGGGTGTGATCGATCAGGAACACGCAGCCGCCGCCCTCGCCATGATCGAGATCGATTCCGACGGCCTCGATGAAATGGACAAGCGCCTGCTCGAAGCCATGATCTACAAATTCGGCGGCGGCCCGGTCGGACTCAACTCTCTCGCAGTCGCCTGTGGCGAGGACGCTGCGACCTTGGAAGAAGTCCACGAACCCTTCCTCATCATGCAGGGCTTCATCCAGCGCACACCGCGCGGAAGAACCGCCATGCCCGCCGCCTACGAGAAAATCGGTGCCCCATTACCACCCAAACCGGAAGACCCGCAAACCAAACTTTTCTAAACCCGACAGTTAAAACCATGAAACTCGCATCCTCACTTTGCATCACGGCACTGGGCTTTTCGCTACTCGTCACCGCCTCGGCAAAACCTCTCAAAGTATTCATCCTTGCAGGCCAATCAAATATGGAGGGCCATGCGAAGGTCGAGACCTTCGACTACATCGGCGACGATCCGGCTACCGCACCGCTCCTTAGGAAAATGCTTAATCCGGACGGCACACCTCATATTTGCGATGGCGCGTGGATTTCATACCTGACCGGTATGGGCGAAAACAACGGAGAAGGCCACGGCAAGCTAACTACCGGCTACGGCGGACGTAGTAATCCCGCCGAGTATGGCGGAAAAATCGGCCCTGAGTTCACTTTCGGAATTACGATGGACGATACCTTCGATGAACCCGTGCTCATCATCAAAACCGCGTGGGGAGGGAAAAGCCTTCACACGGATTTCCGTCCACCGAGTGCCGGCCCCTATGAGTTGAACGATTGGCAGAAAAATATCTACCCGACTCAGGAAGGGCACGGCATCCCCGAGGACTTTGAACAGTGGAAAGCCGACAAGGTCAGAGAAACGGGACAATATTACAAACTCATGATCGATCATGTGAAAAGCGTGCTCGCCGATCCAAAACGGATCTGTCCGGAGTATAACGAGAACGAAGGCTTCGAGATCGCAGGCTTCGTATGGTTCCAGGCTTGGAACGACATGGTGGATACCCACACGTATCCCAATCACGGCAAGCCCGAACGTTATGATGGATATTCCGATTTACTGGCCCATTTCATCAGAGATGTCCGGAAGGATTTGTCCGCACCAGACATGCCATTTGTCATTGGAGTTGTGGGTGTGGACGGGGAAAATGTTTCGGATGAAGATATGACTTTCCGAAAAGCCATGGCCGCTCCAGCCTCGCTGCCGGAGTTCAAGGGCAATGTCGTCGCCGTCCAGACAGCACCCTTCTGGGATGAAAAACTCGGAGCGATCGAAGCAAAATATGCCAAACTCGCGCAGATGGGCTATCTTCTCAAAAACAAGGATAAAAGCGCCCCGAACAAGGGCGGCACCATGTCGGAGGAAGAGCAGAAAACCTAACTTATGGAATACGAAGCCAAGCTGATTTCACCTGAGGAAGTTGTATTGCGCCAGCGCGGAGCGTCCAATGCCGGATACCACTACCTCGGTTGCGCGAAAACCTTTGCAGTCATGGGCAAGGCCTTCGCAGACGCCTTACTCTCCGTGCAGAAATAACCTCGGGATTCCTCTTCCTTTCCAAAAACCCACCGCTACGCTCTTCTGCGGATGCAAGAAGCTGTCAAACTAGCCATAACCCGCTGCCGGGAACTCGGACTCCGCCGCACCAAGGCGCTTGAGGAATTGCTCGCCACTTTGGTCGAGAGCTCCCCCCCGATGACTCTTGCCGAACTCGCCGGATCTGGACGCCTCACGGATCTCTGCGATAAAGCCACCGTTTATCGCCTACTCCAGCGCCTAACCGAGAAAGGCATCATCCGCCGCCTCGGCCTCCACGAGCGCGCCGCCTATTTCACCCTGCTGCAACCGGGAAAACACAGCGATTACCTGATCTGCACCGGCTGCGGAAAAATCGAAGCCATCAAAGCCCCCTGCCCCGTCCACGACCTCGAAGACGAGATCCGTGAAAAAACCGGCTACAAAGGCCTGTATCATGAGCTCGAATTCTTCGGAATCTGTCCAGCTTGCACCTAACTTTCAACTTTCAACTTTCAACTTTCAACTTTCAACTTTCAAATCTCAGATCTCAAATCTCAAATCTCCAATCTCCAATCTCCAATCTCCAACCTCCAACCTCCAACCTCCAAGCTCCAAGCTCCAAGCTCCAAGCTCCAGTCCAGCACTAACCTTGCCACCCTGCCCGCCCTCCTTTAAAAGACTCTCACAAACAGCCGCCAGGCCCGCCCCAGCTCACTTACTTGAGCGTTGAAAATTAAAATTTGAATCTTATTTATGAAACCACTCCTACTCCTCGCCGCATTTGCCACCCTCGCCACCGCCCACGAATACCATCACCAGAAAGACTGGCTCAACACCCCCGAAGGCCTCGAAAACATCGGCGACTCCCACGGTGAGATTGATGTCGATTCCGAAGGCCTGTTCTACGTGTCCATCGTCGGCGGTGAAAAGAACGGCATCCAGATCTATTCTGCGGAAGGCGAATATCTCCGCAACCTTCCCAATGCCCGCAACAACCACCACGGCTTCACCATGGTCCAGGAAGATGGCAAGGACGTGATCTACGCCGCCTGCCTCAAGGATCCGGAGACCGCGCTGCTCAAACTCGGTATTGACGGTGAAGTCCTGCTCGAAATCCCTCTCTCTGCCATCCCTGAGGAAGTCGGCACAAAATTCGCACTCACTCACGCGGATCGCGCTCCGAATGGCGATATCTGGATCATCGACGGATATGGCTCCGACCGGGTCTTCATCTTCGACAAAGAAGGCAAATACAAAGGTGTCGTCGCTGGTAAAAACGAGCCATGGAAGTTCAGCACCGCCCACAAGTTCGCCTTCGACACCCGCTACGAACCTGCCCGCGTCCTGGTCTGCGATCGCTCCAATAACCGCCTGGTCCACCTCGACCTCGAAGGCAATTTCATCGGCGAATTCGCGACAGATGTCGCCCGCCCCTGCAATGTCGATTTCCACGGGGACATGGTCTGCGTTGCACAACTCGCGAGCGGCATCTCAATCTTCGACAAAGAAGGCAAACTGCTCAAACGCCTCGGCCCGAACGATAATCCCAAGGAGTTCAACACCAACAACGTCGCCCCTGAAAATTGGCGCGAAGGAGTCACCACCTCCCCGCACGGCGCGACCTTCGACAAAGACGGCAACGTCGTCACCACCGAATGGAACAAGTGGGGCCGCATCCTGCGCTGGGATGTCACCACTGAAAAATAAATCAGCAGGAAGCACGGCTTCTCGATGAGATACGCGAAAAATCTCGTAAATCAGGGCGCCCTCGTCGGCATATTATAGAAGATGCCTTATGTAAAGGACCGTCCAAAAGCGACACTCCTGCGGGAAAAGTTCGTATCAAAACCTTCCAGGTGGGAATTAAGCCCGCCTACCGGGGAATGAGCATGAACCAACTCTACGATCAGCAGGCTTAGGCGGAAACCTCGCCACAGACGCCTTGATCGCCCTGCACTCCCTCGAGCATTCCGCCAAAGCCCACAGCAACGACCGGGATTTCGACCGGTTTCCCGAAGTTAAATGGATCAATCCGCTCAATTGATCCTTTTGGGAAAGTGTTCCAACTTGCAAAACGGATCTTCGGGCATGAACCTCTTTCCATGCGTTATATCGAACCACACGCCCACATGGTCAGCCGCACGACGGATGACTACGAAAAACTCGCCATCGCGGGTTGCGAAGCACTGTGCGAACCCGCCTTCTGGGCGGGATTCGACCGGTCTTCGGCGGACGGCTTCCACGACTATTTCCGCCAACTCACCGAATACGAGCCAAAGCGTGCTGCCAAGTTCGGCATCAAGCATTTTTCCTGGCTTTGCATCAACCCCAAGGAAGCCGACGATCCCGGCTTCGCGCGCGAGGTGATGGCACTGATTCCAGATTTCATCGAAAGGGAAAACGTCCTCGGAATCGGTGAAATCGGGCTTAACAAAAACACCCGCAGCGAACTCAAAATTTTCGAAGAGCACGTCCAGATCGCCCTCGATTACGATCTCCCAATCCTCATCCACACCCCGCACCTGGAAGACAAGCTCAAGGGCACGAAACTCATCATCGATTCGCTCTCTTCGTTTTCAAAACTGGATCGCTCGAAAGTCATCATCGACCATGTTGAAGAACACACGGTCAAGGAAGTCATGGATGCGGGCTTCTGGGCGGGTATGACCCTCTACCCGGAAAGCAAGTGCACGCCGAACCGCGCGATCGACATCCTCGAAACCTACGGCACCGAACGCATCTGGATGAACTCCGCCTGCGACTGGGGCGTCTCCGATCCCATGGCGGTCCCCAAATGCGCGATCGAAATGAAGCGCCGCAAATACACAACCGCCCAGATCGAGAAAATCGTTTACGAAAACCCGCTCACCTTCCTCCGCCAGTCCCCGCGTTTCGATCTCTGAATATGGAGAAGGGGTTTCCAACCCCTTTCTCTCCCACTTTGCAGCAACAACTTCCCTCACTCTCATGAAACCCATCCTCCTCCCCTTGATGGCTGCCGCCGGAGTTGCTGGCGCAATTATTTCCACCCCGCCGCCGCCACTCACAGCCAAATGGGAAAAGCATCAGCTTTCCCGCTATTTCTGGGCAGAAGGTGCCTGCGTTGCCGATGTGAATTCGGATGGAAAACCCGACGTCATCTCCGGCCCCTACTGGTTCGAGGGACCGGATTTCAAATCCACCCACACGATCTATCCCTCCGCTAAAAGCTTCGAGATCGAGGGAGAAAAGATCCCCGGCTTCGAAGGTGAACTCAGTAAGAAAAACGCATACTCCGACAATTTTCTCTCTTACTCCGGCGACTTCAATGCCGACGGCCGCCCCGACTACCTGGTCATCGGTTTTCCAGGAAAAGAAACCTTCTGGTACGAGAATCCCGGCCCGTCTGACGAAATGTGGGTCCGCCATACCGCGCACGCAGTGACCGACAACGAATCACCAATGCTCGCCGATATAGATGGCGACGGTCAGCAAGACCTTCTCTGCATGAGCAACGGGACCATCGGCTACGCCACCTTCGATCCGAAGAAACCCGGCGAAATCTGGAACTGGAAAGCCATCACCCCTGTGGACAAAAAAAGCTACCAACGGTTCTCCCACGGCATCGGTCACGGCGACATAAACGGCGACGGACTCACCGACATCCTCGAAGCCAAGGGCTGGTGGGAGCAACCCGCCGACTGGGACGGCAAGGCCCCTTGGAAACGCCACGATGCGGAATTTGGCACCAAAGGCGGCGCACAGATGTTCGGCTACGATGTGAATGCCGATGGTCGCACGGATGTCATCTCCTCCCTCGATGCCCACGGTTTCGGCCTCTGCTGGTTCGAGCAAAATGAAGACGGCACATGGATACGCCACCTACTCACCGATACGCCGGATGAAAAAGGCTCCACTGGCGTCGCCTTCTCCCAACCGCACGCCATCGATCTCGCCGATATCGACGGCAACGGCACCTTGGACATCGTCACTGGAAAACGTTTCTGGGCACACGGCCCGAACGGCGATCCTGAACCCAACGAGCCTGCCGTGCTCTACGCTTTCCTACTCGACCGGAAAGATGGTCAAGCCTCATACCGCGCGGAAATCATCGACGATTCCAGCGGTGTCGGCTGCCAAGTGATGGCCACCGACGTGAACGGCGACAAAAAGCCCGATATCATCGTTGGAAATAAGAAGGGCTGCTTCGTTCATCTTCAAAAGTAGCTCAAACTTCACGCGGACGTATCAAAGAACCCGCCCGGAGGCTCGGCGATTTCATAGATCATCTCGACGATGCCACCCCCGATTTCATGCTCCTCACATTTCCGTCCAAATTTCTGGAGCAGACGGTCCATCGCAAAATTATCGGCAAACATCACGGCAAGCCAACGGCGGATTCCGACCTCTGATGCGGCTGCCGATAGGGATCGCATCAACTCTGCCCCAGCCCCTAGACCCTGCCAGGCGTCGGCAGTTACAATCGCTAGTTCCGCGAGTTCCCGGTCGGCGGGATCTCGGAAACAACGACCTACTGCGATGGGAAGCATTTCCTCTTCGTCCACAGTTTGCACCGCGAAGCCGAAGGCGATATGATCGATCCCGTCCGGATTACTCAGTCGCTCCAGCTCTTTTTCAGAGAGATTGGCCTTATTGAAAAAGAACCGTCTCTCCCGGCTATCTTCGGCGAGTTCTTCCAACGCAGTTACCAGCGCCCATTTGTCGGCAGGGACAATTGGCCTGACGATTCCGGGTGTCCCGTCATTCAGAACAACCTTTCGCAGGGAATCATTAGCTGGATTAGATTTCATAGGCAGACGGGCATTTTAAAAAAGGTCAGGGTGCAGCCCTCACCGCAAGGGCTGAAGAGCAGGTTCAATTCCAAGAACGGACAGTAGTAGAACTCACAAACGTTTGATCGACATGCTGAAATTAAATTCAGTCTCAACGGATTCAGTTGATCCAGTGATAGGAGCGGCCGAGACCGGGTTGGGAGAGGAAGCCAAAGGAATATGGCCCTCGCCCGAAAGCAGTCCGGATGTGGCATCAAGCCCGATCCAACCAGCACCGGGCAAATAGACCTCTGTCCAGGCGTGCAGGTCCACGACGTCTTCCTTGCTGCCAGAAGTTTCATTCTCAACATCCAGTTGGATTAGATAGCCCGAGGTAAAGCGGGCCGCCAGGCCAAAATTGCGAAGCAAATTAATCATCAGCCAAGTGGAGTCCCGACAGGAACCGATGCCACGCTCTAGGATTTGCTCAGGGGTCAGGATCCCGGGCTCCATGCGGGCGGAGTAGGCCACGACTTGGTTCAACCGCTGGTTGAGATCGACGAGGAAGGTGATGGACTGGCGCGCTGTGGTATCGATTGAGTTGATGAATTCCTCCCAGGCCGGACCGCCGTCGACGGGCGACTTGAGATAGGGCGAAAGTTCGTCCTGAAGGGTAGCATCGTATTGGAAAGGGAAATTTTCCGCATAATCCTCAAGGAAGAAATTAAAAGGATTCACCGGCACCAGATCGGCGACCAGATTGACTTCCACATTGAGCTCCGAAATCGACTCAGGGAACACCACGCGGGCGAGATAATTTCCCTGCGGATCTTGGATCCAATGAAAGAAATGATTCTCGGGTGTAACTTTTAACGAATAGCTCAGGATGGGGGTGCGACAATGCGGGGACGGCCGCAGCCGAATTGTCTGCGCGGAATGACCCGCCGGCCTAGCGTAGGCATAGCGGGTGATATGGTTGAGGGCGACGGTGACTGACATGGTTTCAATTTTCCCGGGAATGTCTATCTCCCAGTCTAGGCATGGGAAACTGCGGGCGGGAGTTTTTCTTCAAAGCCTCTCGATCACGAGAATTTCAACCCTCCGCGAGTTCCGCCAGTTCAGCGAGTTCCGCGACGGGATCGACGATCTCCCTGAACATGTAGCGATTGCTCAGCTCTACCGCGATCTCGGCAAGGGCATCCTCGATATCCTCGATGAGTTGATCGGCCTTATTGTCCTTGAGGTCATTTTCATTCGCATAGTTGAGGCGGGAAATGAGGATTCCCATTTTGCGTTCCGCCTCGTTGGAGAAATACGTGATGGGGCACTTTGAAATGGCATGCATGGCAAGCTGCAGCTTGTTCACACAGAACAAGACGGAGCGCGGAAAGTTCCGCGAAAGCATGAGCATGTTCCGGACATGTTCACCGGTAATTTGAGACGCGTAGATGCGGTGATAAGCCTCGAAGGCGCTACAACCTCGCAGTAACGCAGCCCACTGGGCAACATCCAAGGCATCGTTCTCATGGTCGTTGTTAGAGCGCATATACTGTTTGGAATCGAGAATCCGGCAAGTCTTGTCCGCCCGCTCGAGCTGGCGGCCGCAGATAATAAATTCATACCCGATCTGGTGAGGAAAGGTAGCCTCGGTGATACCTTGGAAGAGCAGGGAGAATTCCTTGATCTTTTGGAAGAACTCGAAAGTAAGCTCGCTACAGACCTTTTCCGCATTGGTGTTTTTTAGGAAAAGATACATCCGGTTGATCGTCTCCCACATCTCGGAGGAGATCTGGTCGCGGATCATCCGGGCGTTCTCGCGGGCGAAGGCGATGCAATTAAAAACCGAGCTCGGATTCTCTTTTGAGAAGGTCAGGAAATTGTTCACTGCTCTGCTCGTTTTCTCGGGATGCTGACTTTCGAAAAGTTCGATTTCCCCGAGGGCGGTGAGGATGGGTTTCCAATGGGTATAGCTAATTTCATCGCTGCCATGCTCGGACTCGAGGATGGTTTGAAGGGTGACGTCCACCAGACGAACTGTGTTTTCAGCACGTTCAATATAGCGGCTCATCCAGAAAAGTGAATCGGCGACGCGGCAAAGCATAAGTTGTGAGTGAGGTTGGTTTTTAAAAGTTTTTTTTAGAAATCAGGATACAGCTTCAGTCGTCATAGTTAGTGACCCAGGTGTCCTTGCTGCCGCCGCCTTGTGAAGAATTGACCACAAGCGAACCTTTCCGCAGGGCTACCCGGGTCAGGCCGCCGGGAATGATTTTCGTCTTCGCACCACAGATGATGTATGGCCGCAGGTCGATGTGACGACCGTCGAAATCTCCATCACAATAGGTCGGGTGCCGGGAAAGTGAAATGGGTGTCTGGGCGATGAAATCGCGGGGATTGTTTTTCACAAGAACACGGAATTCATCGACCTCCGCCTGCGTCGCATGAGGCCCTATGAGCATGCCGTAGCCGCCCGCTTCGTTGGCAGCCTTGACCACCAGGTTCTCCATATTCTCCATGACGTAGGCCATGTCGTCCTTGCGATAGGGCAGCCAGGTCTCGACGTTTGGCAGGATAGCGTCCTCGCCGAGGTAATATTTGATCATGTCTGGCACGAAACAATACGTCACCTTGTCATCGGCGATGCCAGTTCCCAAAGCGTTTGCCAGGCCGATATTGCCTTTCACGTAGGCACGGACCAGTCCTCGCACACCAAGCATCGAGTCCTTGCGGAAGACCTCGGGATCGATGAAATCATCGTCGATCCGGCGGTAGAGCACATCGACACGTTTCAGCCCCTCGGTGGTCTTCATGTAAACGCGATCGTCATTTTCCACGACCAGATCGCGACCTTCCACGATTTCCACACCCATCTGCCGGGCAAGGAAGCAGTGCTCGAAATAGGCGCTGTTGTAGACGCCCGGCGTAAGAACCGCCACCGTGGGATTATCGACACCAGCTGGCGCGATGTTCTTCAAGGCGGCCAAAAGGTGGTCCGGATAATCGAGCACGCTGCGCACGCCGCTGCGGGGAAACAAGTGAGGGAAGGCACGCTTCATCGACTGGCGATTCTCCAACATGTAGGACACGCCGGAAGGGCAACGAGCATTGTCTTCAAGAACCAGATACTCGCCCTTGTCGTCGCGGATCAGATCGGTGCCGCAGATGTGGATGTAGATATCTTTTGGCACTTTGACCCCCAGGATTTCTTTCCGGAAATGCTTCCCTGTCTTCAGGATCTCCTCAGGAAAAACCTTGTCCTTCACGATCTTCTGGTCGTGGTAGATATCGTTTAGGAAAAGGTTAAGCGCGGTGATGCGCTGCTCAAGACCCGCTGAAAGATGATCCCATTCTTTCTTCGGAATGATGCGCGGCATCAGGTCGAAGGGGAATACCCGCTCGGTGCTGGTTTCCTCGCCATAGACCGTGAAAGTGATACCTTGCTGAAGAAATGCGAGATCAACCGCCTCCCGCTTTTGATGGAATTCCTCCGGCGACATCTCGCGGAGACGATCGAAAAGATGTTGGTAATGCGGGCGGGGCTTGCCATCTGCATCAAAGGCCTCGTCGAAGAACGGGCCGCTGTCGTATTTGATTTCCATATTGGGTATTCGAGCTAGTTAGGTTTTTGGATTCCATGCAGGAATCTTGCCAACCGTTCATAATTTCGCAATTTTGCGGAGATTCCAGTCTTTCGGCAAGACGTCCCGAAAAAATTACTAGTCCTGTTTAACAGGGTAACAGGGCGAATTCCGGAAACAAGGCTGAGGTAATTCCAACAAAAATCAGTAAAGAATGATCTTTTCAGCTCATTTCCGCGAAGTCCAAACAATTTCCCAGAAGGATCCCTCTATCGATTTACTTAGGTTCCGTCCGGAAATCCCCGCCCAAAGCGAGGTGCAGATCGAAACGGTTCTGCAGCCGCTGGTTACGGAGACGAATAATCGCGGCGCGGGCGTTGTTGGCGCGGCGTTGGGCTTCAAGCACCGACAAGATATTCGGGTTGATCCCTTCCGCGTAGTTGCGCTCCGCCTGGCGTTCGGCCAAGACCGCTTGCTCGACTTCCTCTTCGAGAAATTTTTCCTGAATCGCGAGTGAACGGTCAGCGGAAAGCGTCGCTTCGACTTCTCGGAAAGCCTCCAATGCCAATTGGGCGAATGCGGCAACAAGGCGATCGTTTCTTGCGAGCGCGCCGCGCGCATCAGCTTCACGGGCTCCGCCGTCGTAAAGGAATTGATCCAAGTTTCCGGCAATCGTGGAGATCAGGAAATCCGTGCGGAGAAGATCGCTGAAACGAGCTCCGGTGTTACCGCTGGCTCCGGTGATTGAAAAGTTCGGCAGAAGATTTTTACGGGTGGCGTCGGCACGCTGCGCGGAGGCCAACAACCTGGCACGGGCGGCAGCGAGATCCGGCCGACGCTCGACCATCCCCGCAGGGACTCCGGCAGGAATCGATGACGGAAGCGATGGAAGATCTTTCGGACCACGTGTCTGGCCACCTGGGTAGCGCCCTTGCAGCACCTCCAGCACGCCGGCAGCGATTTCTCGGTCCAGCTTACTGCCTTCGAGCGCACGTTGCGCGGAGGAGACGTTGGTGCGGGCAAACTGTATATCCAACGCGCCCTCGCCGGTCGCCTTGTAGTTGCGTTCAATCACACGGAGATTTTTCTGGAAAGACTCGAGCGTAAATTTCGCGAGATCCACCTCCTGCTCGGCGGAGGCCAGATTTGTGTAGGCCTTGGCCGCATTGGCTGCCAGCGAGAGCCTCGCTCCCCGGAAATCCTCGATGGCCGCACGTTCGTCCGCCTCAGCCGCACGGGTCAAATCACGAAGCCGCCCCCAAAGATCCGGCTCCCAGGACGCAGCGAGATTCAGCCCGTAACTCTGTGAGCGGGGGATCGAAGCACCGTCGCTCAGACTGCCGCGGGTGCCGGCACCAAGACTCGGAAGCTGCCGGGCTCGGGCGATGATCGTTTCCTCACCTGCTTCGCGGAGACGGGCAGCCGCCGCTTTGAGCGATTGGTTATACGCAAGCGCGTCGGTCACACTTTTTTTCAGTCCGCTGTCGCCGAAGCTTGAAACCCACCCAGTCGAAATCTGCCCTTCATTGCCACTCGAAGCCGCCTCCCAAGTCCCCGGAGTCCGAATACTCAGATCGTATTCCGGCGACTGAAACGCACAGCCACCAAACAACAGAGCAACCGCCGTCAGTCCCAGTCTTCTTGAGAATTGAACCTTGAAAGTTGAATATTCCAGCTTCAAAGCCTCTCGATGATCGCGTCACCCATTTCCGCCGTTCCGACCTTTTTCTCTCCGACCTTTCCAGTGGCGATATCACCCGTGCGGAATCCGTCGGCAATCGTTTTCGCTACGGCGGCCTCGATGGCGTCCGCAGCTTTAATATTACCGAGCGAGAAGCGCAGCAGCATCGCAAGCGAAAGGATCTGAGCGATCGGGTTCGCGATCCCCTCACCGGCGATGTCCGGAGCGGAACCGCCGGACGGTTCGTAGAGTCCGAAATAAAGGCCGTCGTCCTTCTGCTGCCCTAGCGAGGCGGAAGGCAGCATCCCGATCGAGCCAGAGATCATCGCCATTTCATCGGAAAGGATGTCTCCGAAAAGGTTTTCTGTCACCAACACATCAAAGGAACCCGGCCTGCGGATCAACTGCATCGCGGCGTTGTCCACATACATGTGGGAAAGCTCAACCTCGGGAAACTCCTTGGCGATTTCGTTCACCGTCTCGCGCCACAGTATCGACGAAGCGAGCACGTTGGCCTTGTCAACGGAGAGAAGTCGTTTCTTCCGGCCCATTGCTGCGGTGAACGCGATCCGGGCGATGCGCACGATCTCGCTCTTTTTATAAATCATCGTGTCGAGAGCGACCGGCTCACCATCTTCCTCGTGGCGGCCTTTCGGCGAACCGAAATAGATGCCGCCGGTCAGTTCGCGCACACAAAGCACATCGAAACCATCAGCGATGAGTTCCTGCTTCACAGGCGAAGCATCCGTCAGCGCGGGAAGGCAGACGCCCGGCCGGAGATTTGCGAAAAGCCCGAAGTGTTTCCGCAACGGCAGCAACGCGCCCCGCTCCGGTTGGATATCAGGCGGAAGGTTCTCCCATTTCGGGCCACCGACTGAACCAAACAAAATCGCATCTGCCGCTTCGCTTGCAGCAACCGTTTCCGCAGGCAGCGGGTGCCCGCCATCGTCAATCGCCGCGCCGCCCACAAGGTGCTCGCTACGTTCGACTGTGAAATTGAATTTCTCCTGGGCGGCATCCAGCACGCGCAGCGCCTGAACCATCACTTCCGGGCCGATACCGTCACCGGATAAAATCGTAATCTTGGACATAAATCTGAAAAATTAATCCTCCTCGAACTTGCGCTCGATGAGTTCGCCAATCGCATTCAGCGCGGCCTCCTCGTCCTCACCCTCGGCACTGACGATAATCACCGAACCGTGACCTGCCGCCAGCATCATAAGTCCCATGATGCTCTTGCCATCGACTTCCTCACCGTCCTTCTCAACCAGGATCTCAGATTTAAAACGGTTGGCCATCTTCACGAATTGCGCTGCGGGCCGGGCGTGAATTCCCAGTTTGTTCAGAATCGTGAAATCTTTTTTTACCATAATAGTGAATCTCGGTGCCGGGAGGGTAGAAAGGCAATGCCCCAATCTCCAAGGTAAATTTTCACCCATATTTATCCTCCTGGCGAACCGTGTCTTCGACCGGCTTCTTCGAGATCTCAAAAAAGCACGCTGTCCTCTACGTTTCCGGCACAACTTCGAGCAAAACCACCTTCTCCCCATCGCCCGCCCCATCGAAGTCATCGACCCTCGAAACCCTCATGTGATCCAAGCCGAAAGCCTTCGCGACCGCCGCAAAATCCACCGGAGTTTCCGCCACCATCCAGCTTTTCGCAGCTTCACTCATACCCTGAAGGCGCGGCACTTTCTCGAAAATTTTCCCTCCACCGTTGTTGATCACCGCGAGAACCCGGCCCCGACCCTCCACCTGCCCGAGCATTTTTAACCCGGCCAAATCGTAAAGCACCGTCAGGTCTCCGAAGATCCCCCAGGCATTCTCCTCCTCCGCACTTGCCCCTAGCCAAGAGCTGATCTGGCCATCGATCCCGTTCGCCCCGCGATTCGCGCGAATCTTCCGCACCGGACGCTCCCATTGGGCGTATGCGTTCCACTCACGGATCGGCAAGCTGTTCCCCAGGTAAACGCTCTCTCCAATCGCCGCGTAAACCGAAAGCGTCCTCATCCAGCCGGGTTCTTTGTCGGGAAAAGCCTCAAGCTGCTCCTCGATCCGCTGGCCGCGCGCCTCGGCATTCTCCAGAAGTTCCTTCACATCACCGATCTCTTCCGGCTCGCCAATGGCGGGAAGCACACGCTGCGGCGAGCCCCGCAGCACCTCCGCCTCGCGCCCCAATCCACGCAGGCCGTTTCTACAAACCGACCACACATTCACGTTCGGCAGATCCTCCAGATCGCGCCAGAAACGCCCGCTAGGCACCCCGCCGATGCGCAGGATTTTCGAAGGTGGATTCTCTTTAAGCACCACATCCGCATCGATAATCGCCAGATGCTGCAATGCTTCACGCAGCCCACTGGTCGCCTCGGCAATCAGCGGTGCCCCAAGCGCTTCACAGAAATGGAAAACTTCCTCCTGCTCCTCAAAGTCCAAATCGCCGATCATCACCACCAGTCCCTTGAGCGAACGCTCCCGCAACCACTTCGCAAGCTCACCAACCTTCGGTTTCCCAAAATCGACAGCGAACTCCCCGACCTCGATATCAGCGAAATTTTCCTCAGCTATCGTGAAAGCCTCCTCAAGCGGAACATTCAGATGCAACGGACTTTTCCCTTCCCAGGAATCGAGAGCCGCAGTCGCATACTCCGTAAAAATCCCCTCCTGCACGATGGCCTGGGGAGCGCCGCTGTTTTGAAAAGAGCCCGGACGGTCGGCAGTGATCAGAACCAGCGGCCTCGCCTGGTAGAACGCCTCAACCGTCGCCGGTAACAACTCCGCGACCGCCGTCCCGCTCGTCACCACGACCGCGCAGGGCTTCCCAGTCGCCATCGTCCGCCCCAGCGCAAAAAATCCCGCCGAGCGCTCCTCAAAATGACTCCACACCCGCACCTTCCCCGCCGCCTCCATTTTCGAAAGCACTTCGAGCAGCACGGCATTTCGCGCCCCGCCGCAAACCACAAATTCCCCAACTCCGGCCCGAACCGCCTTCTCCAAAATTTCTACTGCCGTCTGCCAACTGCTCACGCAATAGCTCTAGCCGTTTCCCGGCCGCCCTCAACGACTTTCTGACAAACTACTTTTTCTCGTCGCAAAAACCATTTCACATCCACCGCCAGATCGGATAGAAAAGGAGAATGGAAAATTTAACAATCGGAGGACCCGAAATCATCATGATTCTTATCATCCTCGCGCTATGGTGGCTGCTCTCGTTCCTTCCGCGAAAAGCCGTTCTCGCGGCCTCAACCGTTCTCATCGCTTTCACCCCGGCCCCTCAGCCACCAGCGGCTCCCGCACCCATTCCAGCCGTCGAGCGCGATGAAACCGTTTTGGCCTGAGAAAAAACTCGTCATGCTAGTAGGCACACGAGCGGTCATATCCCCCGCCGTATCCATCGAAGCCTCTTCCGTATCCTCCGCCTGAGTCATAATAGCCACCTCCTCCGTGGCCTCCGCCTGAGCCATAATAACCGCCTCCTCCTCTATACCCATGGCCTCTATGATGGTTATCATCATTATCATTCGATAGCGCATAGCCGATCAGTCCCGCAGCCACGACACCAACCGCCGCAGTTCCGGGATCGATCGACTGTCGCGGATTTCCGTAGGCATCGTAAGTCGTCGTGCAACTTGTTGCCAACACCGGGATCATCAAAGCCATCGCACCAATCCATATCCGGCGAATCCAACGGCGAACTATTTCTTTCTTCATGGCTCGTTTGACCCGCTCCTGAAAAAATTATTCACCCGACACGGCGAAAAAATCTTCCAGCGGATCATCGCTCTTCCTGTTTCAACTTCCGCTCGAGATAGAACGAAGTAACCTAAGTGGCAGGCGCGACATCGGCCGCGAACACAATCCGGCATCCGAAAAACCGCATGCCACTCTTGCTCCGTCACGCGATCAGCATTGACCACGCGCCACCGTCTCCCGCACGCTCCGCAGCGTGGCGGAGAAAGACCAAATCCATCCGATCGAAGAGATCAGGCGCGCCATTGACTCCGAGGACGGCTCCGCCCTGCTTGCCATTGCGGAAACCGTTCACTACGCCGACCTCGCCGACCTCTACCAAGAACTCGACGATGACGAACGCGACTTTTTCTTCAAAACCATCGGCCCGGAACTCGCGACCGATGTGGTCGCGGAACTTCCCGATTCCCTGATCGAGGATTCACTCGGGCACTTCAAGCCCGCCCAACTCCGTTTCCTCCTCAGCAACCTTTCGGACGACGACCGGGTGGATATTTTCCAAGTCGTCTCTAAAGAGGCACAGGTCAGATTCTTCTCCCTACTCGGCCCGCGCGACAAAGAGCTAACCAAAAGCCTTTTGAGATACGGCGAGGACACCGCAGGTGGCCGGATGACGACCCAAGTCGGCCGTATCACCGCTGACATGACGGTGAAACAAGCGCTCGCTATTCTCCGCCGCGACCGCGACGACGCCGAGACTCTGGCCCGCATTTTCGTGGTTGATGTCCAGGGTCGCCTGGTCGGGAAAATCCGCCTCCGCGACCTCGCTTTCAGCACCTGGGACACTCCCATCCGCGACATCACAGACGAAGTCGACGAATTCGTCCTCGCCACCGCCGACCAGGAAGACGCCGCACGCCTCCTCTCCAGATACGACCTCGTGGTGCTCCCCGTCGTCGATGAATTCCACCATCTGCTCGGCGTGATTACTTACGATGACGCCCTCGAAATCATGCAGGAGGAATCCACCGAGGATATCGAGAAACTCGCAGGTATCGGCGGCGATAAATTCGAACTCACCTATCTGAACACCACCTCGGCGATGCACTACCGCCGGCGGGTCGCATGGCTTGTCGGCCTCGCCTTCGTCTCCATCGCATCCGGCTACGTGATGTTCCGCTTCGGGGAGATTCTTCAAAAAGCCTACGTCCTCGCCCTATTTCTACCCATGGTCGTCGCTGCCGGAGGAAACGCCGGAGGCCAAGCCGCGACCATGGTCGTCCGCGCCCTTGCCCTGGGAGAGATCGGTGCGAATACAGCCGTCCGGATCGCATGGAAGGAAGCCCGGACCGGGATTTTCCTCGGTCTGACTCTTGGTCTCGCCATCGCCGCTTTCATCACGTTCATTCTGCCACATTTTCACCCGCCCACTCCTGAAAGCTTCTCCTTCCCGCAGCTCTCCTTGGCAGTCGCCTGCGCGATTACCATGCAGGTTTTCTCGGCAACCGTCCTCGGGGCCATGCTCCCAATTACCGCACGCGCCTTCCGGCTCGATCCCGCAGTCGTTTCCGCCCCATCTCTCGCCTCCATCGTCGACGTTTCCGGAATGCTCATCTATTTCGGCACCGCCGCCACGATCCTCGGGCTTTAGCCAAATATGGAGAAGGGTCTTTCCAAGCCCTTCAGCCGAACCCCAGTCTTCCGAGCCAGTCCTCAGCAAAGATCCCGGAAAGCCCCCCCACAACCGCCGCCACGATCCTCGGGCTTTAGCCAAATATGGAGAAGGGTCTTTCCAAGCCCTTCAGCAGAACCCGAGTCTTCCGAGCCAGTCCTCAGCAAAGATCCCGGAAAGCCCCCCCACAACCGCCGCCACGATCCTCGGGCTTTAGCCAAATATGGAGAAGGGTCTTTTCAAGCCCTTCAGCAGAACCCGAGTCTTCCGAGCCAGTCCTCAGCAAAGATCCCGGAAAGCCCCCCACAACCGCCGCCGCGATTCTTGGTCTTTGAGATTTGAAATCTGAGATTTGAGATCTAAGATCGCCACATGGATGCCTTGATCAAACACGTAGAAAACGGAGACGAACTGAGTTCCCGCGAAATAGAAGTCGCAGCGAATCTTTTGCTCGATGCTTCGATCGATGATTCCAAGAAGGAACGCCTCCTTCTTGCCCTTTCCAAAAAAGGCGAGTCTCCCGCAGAAATCGCCGGCTTCGTGGAGACGTTTCTCGAACATGCGGTCGATCCCATGATCGGTGCCCTCGAACTCCCCGGCCCGACCCTCGATGTCTGCGGCACCGGCGGCGATAAGCTCGATCTTTTCAACATCTCCACCACCTCAATGTTCATCGCGGCAGCTGCCGGGGCGGTCGTCGTCAAGCACGGCAACCGCGGCATCACCTCAAAAAGCGGCGGCGCAGATGTGCTCGAAGCGCTCGGCATACGCATCGACCTGCCGCCCGAAGGTTTCCGCCACTGCATCGAACAGGCCGGCCTCGGTTTTCTGTTCGCGCCGAATTACCACCCCGCTTTCAAGGCGGTCGTCCAGGTCCGCAAAAATCTCGCCGCAGCCGGCCACCGCAGCATCTTCAATCTGATCGGTCCGCTTCTCAACCCCGCCCGCCCAGAGTGCCAGCTCGTCGGCGTCTCCGACCGTTCGCTCTGTCCCGCCTTCGCGGAAATCCTCCAACGCCTCGGTCGCGAAAGCGCATGGGTCGTCAGCGGCAAAGCCCCTAACGGACAGGCGGTCGATGAAATTTCCCTAATGGGTTCCACCCGGATCTGCAAATCCGGCAGCTACCAAGACCTCGAAGACGAAGAAATCACTCCCGAGGATTTCGGCCTCAGGAAGGCACTCGTCGAAGACCTCAAAGGCGGCGACGCCAAAACCAACGCCACCATTCTCGAAGACATCCTTTCTGGCAAAGACTCTGGCCCGAAACTCGACATAGTCCTCCTCAACGCCGCCGCCGCGATTGCCTGCGCCGGACTCGCCGACCACATCGGCGATGCCTTGGAAACCGCCCGCGAGACCATCAACTCCGGCGCCGCACTCGAACGCCTACGCCTACTCCAGAAAGCTTCCTCGGAAGCCTAGATCGGAATCGTTAGTCAGACTTTTGAGGAAATCTCGTTTCTTTTTTAAAAACAAACCGCTTGACGCCCGGCGGATTGCCCCCTTCATTCCGCCCGCCCGCAAAAATTTGTGTGTGCCCATCTAATGGGTGAATTGTCTCCATACATCCCGTTTACAAGCAGCCAAGCTCCATATGCCTTCCAAGACTTCAGCCAAAAAAAACGCCGCAAAAAAAACGGCCAAGCCCGCTTCTAATGCTAAACCAGCAAAGAAAGCTGCGCCTAAGCCCGCCGCGAAAAAAGCTGCGGCTAAACAGCCGGCCGCAAAGCCAACTGCCGAGGTCAAACCGAAGAAACCAACAACCACAACCACAACCAAGGCCGCAGTCCCGAAAGTGAAAGCTAAAAAGGCCGTCGAGGAAACCCAGGATACGCCCAAAAAAGGCAAAAAAGTTGTCGAAAAGCGCCGCATCGACACCCCGGAAATCCAAGAGAAGATCCGCGAACTGATCAAACTCGCCAAAGAGCAGGAATACCTCACCTACGACGATATCAACGAGATCCTCCCGAACGACCTCGTCGATCCTGATGACGTCGAGGCCATCATGGATCGCCTCCGCAACATGGAGTTCGATATCATCGACGCCTCCGAGGTCGACCGTTTCAAAGACAAGAAGCGCGACGAAGGCGACGGCGATGAAGAAGACATCAAAGCCGACCAGAAACTCGACATCCTCGACGATCCAGTCCGCATGTATCTCAAGCAGATGGGCCAGGTCCCTCTACTCACTCGCGAGCAGGAAGTCGAAATCTCCAAACGCATCGAAGACGCTGAAATCGAAGTTTCAAAAAATCTCCACCGCTTCGGCTTCATCACCGATCTCTATCTCGAACTCGCGGAAAAGCTCAACAAGGGCAAAGAACGCTTTGACCGCGTAATCCTCGACAAGAAGATTGAATCCCGGGAGCGCTACATGAAAGGCCTGCCGAAACTCTGCGATCAGCTCAAGCAGCTCCACGAGGAAAACGACAACATCTTCCGCCAGCTCTCCGCCAAAACACCTCGCGGCAAGAAGAGGATGGAAGAGACTTTCGAGAAAAACCTCAGCACCATGCACCGCATCTACGTGCGCTTCTACTACAAGCAAAAGGTGGTCGAGGATTTCTGCGAACAGGTGGAAGACTATATCGGAAAATTTTGGAAATACTCCCGCCGCCTCCAAACCCATCCCGATGATAAAGAGTTTATCGGCAAGATGCGCGAGGTCCAGCAACGCACATGGCTCAACGACGAGACCTTCGAGCCGACTTACAAGGATCTCTGCCACTGGATGAAGGAGGCCCTCAAAGCCAAGACCGAAATGGTCGAGGCCAACCTTCGCCTCGTCATCTCCATCGCCAAGAAATACACCAATCGCGGACTCTCCTTCCTCGACCTCATCCAGGAAGGCAACATGGGCCTGATGAAAGCTGTCGAGAAATTCGAATATCGCCGCGGCTACAAATTCTCCACTTACGCAACCTGGTGGATTCGCCAGGCGATCACCCGCTCCATCGCAGACCAGGCACGCACGATCCGTATCCCGGTCCACATGATCGAGACGATCAACAAGCTGATGCGCGTGCAGAAACAGCTCGTCCAGGAATACGGCCGCGAGCCGTCCCCGGAAGAAATCGCCGACGAAATCCACCTTCCCGTCGAGCGTGTCCGCGCCGTCCTCAAAATGGCCCAGCAGCCAATTTCCCTACAGGCACCCGTCGGTGACTCGGACGACACTTCCTTCGGTGACTTCATCGAGGACAAGGCCGCCGACAACCCGATGGAAGAAGCCGGTTTCTCGATGCTTAAGGACAAGATCAAGGATGTGCTCGATACCCTAACAGAGCGCGAACGCGAAGTTCTCGAGCAACGCTTCGGCCTCAAGGACGGCTACAGCCGCACCCTCGAAGAAGTCGGCCGCCAGTTCCAGGTCACCCGCGAGCGCATCCGCCAGATCGAAGCCAAAGCCCTCCGCAAAATGCGCCACCCCACACGTATCCGGAAGCTGGAAGGCTTCATTGAGCTGCCGGGAGCTTAGGATTCACCTGTCATACTGCGGAATCCCCGGACTTGGAGCAAGTCCGCCCCTCCCCGCTGGTCTTTGGACGCGCAGGAATCGGAGGCGGGGGGTGACGGAAAAGTTCAGGATATATCCGCAAAAGTTCAATGATTCTTTGAGAGTTCCTTGCTAGAGTTATCAGTCTCAAAGCCGGTAGCGCATTCTCCGAATGGAGGCCTGTCTTTTTTTGATACTAAACTCAGCAACAAAACAAAACAAAATGAAAAGCCCAGTTATCAGCCTCATGTTTGCCCTTGCGTCCGCAAGTGCCCTACCCGCCGCCGTCACCATCTCGGCATTAGTCCATGTCCCGAACGGTAGTGCTGCCGGTGGACCAGGATCAGGCGCGGGGCAACTTACTACAACCCCAACTTCCACGTTTACTTCCAATCGACTCCTTAACACCACGACTTACAGCGTGACGAACCTCAATCTCACATCAGTTGGGGGCACGGCGACCGAATCATTCAACTTCACCGTGACCTACTCGCAAGCCGGCGGAACCGGGATTGTATATTCGGGATTCGGGAACGTAGGCGTGGTCGGAAACACCGACAACAACATCAACCCTTCAGAGGTCTTGACCACAGCCGTCTCACTCGGAACTTCTAGCTTTGCGGGTTTATCGCTGACAGGCTTTACCCAAGCGAGGGCGGGTGGTGTAACTGGTGCGGAAACGGGCACATTCACAGATGGCAGTGGTTCGGTCGGTGTATCTAGTGGAAACACGATCCAGACTATTTCGGGTAATTCGTTCGATTTAAGTGCTGGTAGCGCTTCCTCCATCAATCTTGAGGGATATACAGTGGAATTTTCGGCCGTGCCCGAGCCTGCCTCCGCCTCCCTGCTGGCTCTGGGAGCGCTCGCCCTGCTGCGCCGCCGTAGAACTGCCTGATCCCGAAACGATCCCGCAACCATTTCAGCCGCCCTGTCTCCGGATACTCCGAACGGGGCGGCTTTTTTTCCGGTCTCCCGTATCGAAGTGTTCAACAGGTCGCTGGCGCGGCAAAAGCAAGCCCGCCGGGCTGGAGAGATGCCGAGCGAAAGGAACCGCGATTTAGAAATCGCGACCTGCCCGGCGAATCACCGGCGAAGCCTGCTCCGGTTGCAGACGTGGAAAGGAACCGCGATTTAGAAATCGCGACCTGCCCGGCGAATCACCGGCGAAGCCTGCTCCGGTTGCAGCCGTGGAAAGGAACCGCGATTTAGAAATCGCGACCTGCCCGGCGAATCACCGGCGAAGCCCGCTCCCGTTGCAAACGTGGAAAGGAACCGCGATTTAGAAATCGCGACCTGCCCGGCGAATCACCGGCGAAGCCCGCTCCCGTTGCAGACGTGGAAAGGAACCGCGATTTAGAAATCGCGACCTGCCCGGCGAATCACCGGCGAAGCCCGCTCCCGTTGCAGCCGTGGTTTCTAAACCACGGTTCCTCTCGCCTGCCCGGCGAATCACCGGCGAAGCCCGCTCCCGTTGCAGACGCGGTTTCTAAACCACGGTTCCTCTCGCCCGCATGGCGAATCACCGGCGAAGCTCGCTCCGGTTGCAGGCGTGGTTTCTAAACCACGGTTCCTTTCCGGGAATCCGCTTTACCTCAGTTCCCAGCGCGCACGGTAGAAGAGCTTTCCTCCGGCAAGCGGCACGGTGTCGGTGAGGCGGACCAAAACGCGGCTGGTGCCAGCGGTGGGGAAGTTTTCCCGCCCCGTCTCGACGTAGCTGTTGGACGGAACTTCCTGCCATCCCACGAGCGTGGCGCTGGTTTCCACGATCATCTTCGAGGCGGTGGGATCCAGCGGATAAGACATATCAAAGTCCACGGTGAGCTGCGACCCGTCCAGCTTCACGCTGCCCTGCAGCTTGGGCCTTGATGCGGCGTCCCGTGGAGCGGTCTGGAACTGGAACTCCTCGTCGTTGCTGAAACCATCGCCATCGGGATCCTTGTCGCCGCCAAAGATGGCGGGATCGGCCTTGTCCGCCGGGCTGAAATAGGCGTCATCCCATGCCCCCCGTCCGCCGAACACGCGTATCGTCGTCGTGGCCGTCGCGCCGCCGTTGAGGGTGAGCGTGTAGGTCGTGTCAACGGTCGGCGACACCCGGCCGAAGCCGATGCCGTCCACGGTTTGGGGCAAGACGTCGCCCAAGCCCTGGTCGATGGTGAGTGTCGCCGGAGAGCTGACGTCCCACTCGAGGGTGGCCGTGCCGCCCTGCAGGATGGAGGGCTGCACCGCCCCAAAATAGTGGCTCGCGGGTGCGCCCTCGGCGGCAGCGGTTTGACCGTTGAGCGTTTCGGAAACCGGCGCATCCCCGTAGGCGATCTCGACCCGGTAGGTTTTTCCGTTGTCATAAACCGGAGGCCGGAAGCGGCTGCCGCGGACACGCATCGCATAGACGAGCTCGCCGGTGGTTTCGTCGAAGACACGCACGACCGGCTTCTCGCGCCAATGGGTGTCGATCACCGGAAGGAATCCGGTGGGGGCGCGGCCGTCGTTGTCGGTCTGGCGGTAGGTCTGTGGCCAGTCGGAGAACTGGCCGCCGCTTTGCGGGTATTCGGGGTCGGAGTGGATGGGCCAGCACTCGAAGGTGATCTCGCGGGTGGTTTTGTTGACGCGGGTGATGCCGTAGCCGGCCCCGCGGTCATGATAATTCGGCGGATTGATCCCGGTGGTCTGCTGGTAGTATTCCTCCGAGTAGCCCGCTCCGAGGATGGCGAAGTGGTGCGGGTCGTTGGCCGTTAGGTTCGGCGTCACGCCATCCGGCAGCGTGCCAGCGCCATCGAAGAAATAGTCGCCCTTGTACGGGCTGACCGTCGGCGTGGTTCCGGTCGCGTTGTGGACGGGATCGAAGATGCGCGGGAAAAAGTTCGCCATCGCCGGGGCGGCGAAGGAAATCCCGGAATCGCGCGGGCCATCGGTGCCGTGGTGGGCGAGAGTGGCGACATGTTGGTCGCCTGCGAGCTGGAACATGCGCGAAGCACGCAACAAACGCCACGCATCGTTGCGGCGGTGGACCGGCCAGCCGTGGGCGTCCTTGTCGGTGAGGCGGAACGTGTATCCCGCGCTGGCGTGGGTATTGAGGGCACCCAGGGGCGACTGCGAGACAACGAGCTTCAGATCCTGTCCGGCCCAGTCCCCGTTCCACTCGCGGAGGAACCCGTGCTGGCGCTCGCCGAGCAGGTGCTGCTGGGTGAGATCGGCGGGCGGGCTGTTCGGGCCGGTCTTGAATTTCCTGTCCTCGAGGATGGCGAAGCCGAGACGGCCGTAGGTCATGCCGGTGAAATAAACCTTGATCCCCTGGGCGACGGTCGGCGGCGGCTGGACGGGATTGTAGGGATCGGGATCCGGGAGGTTCGATGTCTGGGTGCGCTCCACCATGCGCACCCAGGGGGCGGGCTCGATGTAGCCGCCCAAGGCCTCGGCGTTGGTCGTGACACCTCCCTCGCCCCACAGGTTTCCCTGGAAAATATCATGGTCATCCGGCAAGGCGACCGTCGGGATGTCGCGGGTGAGGTCGCGCGCCTGCAGCACCCACAGGTTCCACTTGTAGAGGTAATCGAGCTGGCGGTTGGTGGCGCTTGTGGTGTCCTTGTTGGTTGGCTGGCTCTCGTAGATCTGATCGCCGTGGGCAAGCAGCACGTCGGGATGGTGTTTGGCGATGTTTGTGAAGGACTCCGGGTGGGGGTGCCACATCATTACCGGCGACCAATCGAAGCCGTTGTTCTGCAGGTTGCCGTCGTTGATCCGCTGGCAGGTGGTCATGGCGATGACCATTTCCTCCTTGTCCACGGGATCGCGGCGTATGGTGCCGGCCCATGGGTAATCGGTGCCGTTGATGCTGACGCGCAGGCGGTAGTCGGTGTCCACCTTGTCATTCCAGCCGGGGATGGCAAAGGTGGCGGTGTAGGACGAGAGGTTGTCGGTGTTGTCCACCGGGGCGGTGGCGATGTTTGTCCATGCCGCGCCGTTCCATGTGTCGAGGGCGACGGTCGGGTTGGAGGCGAGGCTGATCGGCGAGAGCTGGGCGGTGAGCTTGAGTTTTCCCTTCGAGAGCGTATGCATCGCGCCGAGGATGGCGAGATGGCGGTCAGGCTCGGGATTCAGCGCGGAGCCGGTGCCGGAGAAGGCATCGAACCAGTGGGTTGCGGCGGAGGTGCCGTAATGGCTGAGCAGGCCGAAGGCACCCAGTGCGCGGTCGGAGGGGATGGTCAGGTTGACCGCGCCGAGCTGCGTGTCGGCCGCGTTGAAGGCGGTGAGTGTGAGCGTGTAGGTGCCGGTTCCAGAGTTGTAGGTGGCGGCAAGGTTGAGCCGGGTGTTCTGGGCGAAGCCGCCTGTGGCCGCCGCCGAGACCAAGGCCGTTGCGGTGCCCGTCGAGTAATCCTCGATGACGAGATTGCCGCCGCCGGTGATGCCAAGGAACAGGCCGAAGTCACGGCCCATGCCGTCGTGAACGAGCAGCGCGCCGCGCCAGTCAACGTTGGGAGCGCCGCCTAGCAGGAGCCCGGCGCGGGAGCCGGCGGTGGAAGTGCCGGTATTCACTCCGCTGCGCACACTCAGGGAAAAATTACCCCCGTTTCCACGGATCGAAGTGCCGGGGCGGTGCAGGGTGAGGCGGTCGCGTGCGCCATTGATGCACTGCACGCGGTTGCCGCTGACCTGCCAATCCTGCAAGCGGTTCGCCCAGTAGCCGGGGCCCGCCCATGGCTGGTCGGGTGTGGTGTTCCAGTTGTCGGAAAACGCGCCGCCAGGCGCTCCGGCGGGCCAGACGTCGAGCCTCACGTTGTCGAAGCTCTGGAAATTTCCGACAGCCTGGTCATTCGAGCGGAACCTCACGCCGACGGTTTTGCCGGCGTGGCCGTCCAGTGCGCCCGTGGGCACCGCGAGGTGATAATGATCCCATTTAGCGACCACGGGGGTTTTGAAATCATAGGTGCGGGAGGCAACAGGCAGCCGCGAGCCGTTGTCATCGACATAGAGCTCCGCGACGATCTGCCGGTCCGGCACCGAGGTCTGATAGGTTCCGCGCTGCAAAACGAAGTTGTCGAGGCGCGCAAAACCGTTGGTGCTGCCATTACCGTCCACCCCTTCGAAGAAGACGAAGAGCCGCTTGCCAGCCGCGGAAGCGCCCACGGCGGCGAAGGTTAGCTCCGCCAACTCGTAGGTGGAGTCTATTGTGGAAACCGGTGCCTGCAGCGTCTGGATCGCGGTCATCACCCCACCGACCGTGTCATCGGCCGTGGTGTAGAGGGTGACGGCCACGGCATCGCTGGCATCGTTCCAGTTTCCCGCATCACGCCACACGAAGGCGGCCCGGAAGAGTTGGCCTGTGGCGAGTGTGTGCCCGGTATCGACCGCGAATTTGCGGCTCCCGTTGTCGAACAAAACGGCGTTCCTGGTGTTGTCGGTGAAGGTGACATCAGAGTTGGTCGCCTGCGCCGTCTGGGCTCCGCCAATGTTGGACCAGGACGGGGTATCGCCGAAGGTGCGGGAGCCGGTCGCCACGGGATCTCCGTTGAAATTGCCATTGAGCGTGGCACCCCCGACCAGAGTCTCGGCCGGCACGAAACCGCTTCCGGTTCCAGGAAGGTTGCCTGCGAACATCGCCGCGTCGAAGCGCAGCGAGAAGGCGTCCCCCGCAGCGATCGGATGCTGCGTCATCTGCCAGGCCTCCGCGCTGTCCTCGATGCTCAGCCGCCACGCGCCGTTGCCGTAGTCAATGCCGCCCTTGATGACCTGGGCGCTTCCCCCGCCCGCGTCCCATCCGATGACCGCCACATTCGAAATGGCGGTCGGGCTGACTCCATTGTTCAGTTCTCCAGAGGGGTTCACGAGCGGGATGGGCGCGGCGGTGGCGTTGCAGGAGGCAATGCATGCCAGGAGCAGGAGGGTCCTTTTTTGCATGGGTATATGTAAGTGGAAAGCCATCTCAAGTGACCGTTGGGCATCCGAGGCGACATTTGGGTTTCCGGAGGCGGGCTCGCATGAGCGGGTTTCCGGTGGCGTTGTTTGATTGACTATCCCACGCTTACCGTATCGAGTCATTGAACTTTCGCGTCATTCGACTGAACGAATCCGGCGCGGAATTTGACCACCCTGAGACTTTTCCCGCCCTGCCGCCCCATGCACATGCGCCCTGCCTCATCGAAACTTCCGCTGTTTGTGTTCGAGGCTCTGGGATCGCTCGCCTGCGGGTTTTACGGAAATTACGTCTTTTTCCTCTTTCGCGACAGGTACGGCTTTGGGGATCTCGGCAACCTTGGTGTCGCCGCCCTGATGGGACTGGTGATTGCGCTGGCTTCATGGAAGGGCGGGAAGTTCGCTCAACGCCGCGGCTGTGTCCGGGCGATGTATTGCGGATTGTCCGGCATGATTTTGGCACTGACGGTCGGCGCGTTTTTCCCGCAGTTACCCGTCCAGTTTGCCGTGCTGGTTGTCTGGGCTGCTTCGCAGTTCATGGTCTGGCCCGCGCTTGAGTCCCTTGTGACGGAGGGGGAGAGCGGCTCCGGGCGGGCTCATCTTGTCGGGATTTACAGCGTGGTTTGGGCGGCGTGCTCGGCGCTGTCGTATTTTTTCGGCGGCAGCCTGTTCGAGCGGCTGGGTAGCGGCAGCATTTTCTGGCTGCCTCCGCTCATCCACGTGCTGCAGGTCTTCGTCCTGTTAGGGATCGCGCGCGGCCTAACGGAAAGACCGATGCCCGTCCCATTGGATCCTCCGCCGGAAACCGTGTCGCTTGTTGCGGAGCGCGGTCCGTGCCCGCGGTCTTTCCAGCGCATGGCGTGGATCGCGAATCCTTTTGCCTGCGTCGCGGCGTTCACCCTGCTGGCCATGATTCCGGGGCTGGCACTGAAGATGGGCTTGAGCACCCCCATGGCCGGCCTGTTCGGCTCGATCTGGTTTTTCGCCCGTCTGGCAGCCTTCATTGTGATGTGGCAATGGCCGGGCTGGCACTACCGTTTCCGGTGGCTTCTGGCGGGCTACATTCTGCTCATCATGGGGTTCGTCACCGTGCTGACAGCGGATGGCCTGCTGTGGCTCGGTTTGGGGCAGGTGGCGTTCGGTCTGGGGGTGGGCTCGCTTTATTACGCGTCGCTTTTCTATTCGATGGATGTGGGTGAAGCCCGCGCCGAGCAGGGCGGAATTCACGAGGCGCTGATGGGCGCCGGAAATTTCATCGGGCCGGGGGTCGGCGCCTTGAGCCTTGTCATCGCCCCACATTCGCCACATGTTGGTGTTTGGTCGGTGAGCGGGCTTTTGGCGATTGGTCTGGCGCTCTTGGTTGGGAATCGCTTGAAAGGAGGAGGCGCCAGGCTGGAAACCCATCATTCCAATCCATGAAAAAAATCACCGAAAAAAGGCCAGCGCCCCGGGTGGCGCTGCTCATCGAGTCATCTCGCAGCTACGGGCGGGAATTGCTGATGGGCATCGCCAAGTATGTCAGGATCCACGGCCCATGGGCCATCGAGTTCGAGGAAGGCGATCCCGGCGAGCACTTCCCGAAGTGGTTTGGCCGGTGGAAATGGGATGGGATCATCGCACGGGTCTCGACCCCGGCGATGGCGCGGGTGCTCGGTGAAACCGGAGCGCCGGTGGTCGATTTGAGCGGGAGCCTGCCCGATTCGCGGTTCCCGCAGATCCGCTCCGACGAAGGGGCTGTGGGCCGCCTCGCGGCGGAGCACCTGCTGGAGCGCGGGTTCCGGAATTTCGCGTTCTGCGGATTCAATGGCACCGATTGGTCGGATATGCGCCGGGCCAGCTTTGATCGGCGGGTCGCGGAGGCTGGATTCTCCTGCGAGGCATTTGAAAACAGCGGCCCCTTGCGATTTGACAAGACAGAGGATTACGAGGAACACGGCGAGAGTCATGAGCGCGATCTGATGGTTTGGCTGCAAGCCCTGCCGAAACCTTGCGGACTCATGGCATGCAACGACTCCCGTGGACGGCAAGTCCTGAACTGCTGTCGCGAGGCGAATGTCGCCGTCCCGGATGAGGTGGCCGTCGTCGGCGTGGACAAGGACGAAGTCTTCTGCGAATTGTCAGACCTGCCTTTGTCGAGCGTGATTTTGAACACACAGCGGATCGGTTTCGAAGCGGCCGCCTTATTGTCAGTGCTGATGGCTGGCGAAAGCGCCGGAGCCTTGTCCAATTTGGTCAAACCCATGGGCGTGATGGCAAGGCAATCCACCGATGTGCTCGCGATCGACGACCGGCACATCGCGTCCGCTCTGAAACACATTCGCGAACACGCCTGTGATGGCCTCGATGTTGCGGCCTTGCTGAGAGCTATCCCGCTCTCCAGAAGTGTGCTGGAACGGCGCTTCTCAAGCGTCATCGGAAGGTCACCGAATGCGGAAATTCTCCGCGTCCGGCTGGCGCGCGTGTGCCGCCTTCTGGCCGAGTCCGACCTTCCGCTCGCCCAAGTCGCCGGCATGACCGGATTCGAACACCCGGAATACATGAGTCGCCTGTTCAAGAAGAAGATGGGAATCACACCGGGCGAGTTCCGCAAAAACTCGGGGCCGACGGGTTTTCCGGCGAGATGATTCGACCGATTGCCGGAAACCAAAGGGTTGCGGGTTTTTCTATCCGCTTACGGGCAGGCAACAACTCTCCAAATCCCACTGCAAAGGAAAGTGCTGGAAAAGTCCAAGAGAATGACGCGAAAGTTCAATGACTAGCGGCAGGAAAAGTGACAGTTTACCCATCAAGAACCGAATTTGTGCCGTCGCGCACCGGGTTCTGAAAACCCAAGCATCCGCATACGGCATGAAACCCAGAAAACCCGCTTCTTCGTCTCCCGGCCGGGAGCAGCCAACCCACCGGAAAAACATCCGGGCACACGCGAACGACAAAGGCGAAAGCTGTGGGAGCGGTGCGGCTCACGGCGATGTTCTGATGCAAACAACAACCCGCCGGCGTCTTCCTGGCTTCACCCTGACGGAACTGCTGGTCGTGATTGCTATCATCGCAGTACTCGCCGCAATCGCTTTCCCGGTAACCCTGAGCGTTCGCGAGAAGGCCAAGGCCGCAGCATGTGCCCTGAACCTGAGGCAGATCGGAATCGGGCTGATCGGCTACATTTCCGAAAACAACGGGCGCTTTCCCAACGGAAGCCTCGACGTTTCATGGCTGAAAGACGCTGATAACAATAGCTTGGGGCTTTGCTGGTATGACGCCGCAGCGCAGAACATGGGACGGGGGACTTACAGCAACAAATCCAACGATCCCGCCGCGGATCCGCTTCCGGATATCTTCAGCTGTCCCTCCGGCCATCGCAAGGCATATCATCCCGCGTGGCCTTACACTGGCGATTATGCGGCGAACATGTTTCTCGGCAACCCCAGCAACCCAAACAACCCTTTGACCTTGTCCGCCGTGAAACGTCCCGAATCAACTCCTTACGTCCAGGATACGGTGAAGCAGAACCAATTCGGGCAGGGGATTTACGGCACCGGATTTTCCCGGACCGCCAATGCGGCCTTCGCTACACGTCATAACGGGAGAGGCAATATCCTTTGGGTGGATGGTCACGTTTCCTCGCTCACTTATGGCGAATACATGAAATTCGCGAAAGATCCAAAGCGTGGGGGCGTGAACAACTTCATCCGCGGAAACTGGTAGCCCCGGCGGCACAGCAAACATCGCACGGATGCATCCGCTTCATCCGTAAGGCATCCGTCTTGGCGACTTCGCCGCATGCCCTTCACCATAAACAGAAAGCCTCCAACGAACCCCATGAGATTACCCGAAGCACCCATCCGCAGCCACCACATCGCCGGCATTTGCCTGGCCTCGATTCTTTCCTTCGGAACCGCCACCGCGCGTGAAGCGGCGGTGCTCGACATGGCCGCCTTCGGCGCCAAGGCCGACGGCAGCGACACCACGCCCAGCGTGCGCGCGGCGTTGGCGGAAATCCGGAATGGAAAGGCAAAGAAGTTGGTTTTTCCGCCCGGGCGCTATGAGTTTCATCCCGAGCGCGCATCCGAGCAATACCTCTTCGTCAGCAACAACGACGAAGGGCTCAAGCGCATCGCCTTTCCCCTCAACGGGCTGGAGGGAGTCGAAATCGACGGCGGCGGCGCGACCTTCGTCTTCCATGGCTACACCGTGCCGTTTCTGTTGGATGGTTCGAGCGACATCACCCTGCGGAACTTCACCGTGGATTTCAGCCGTCCGTTCCATTCCGAGGGAAAAGTGCTGGCCATCACGCCCGAGCATGTCGATCTGGAATTTTCGAAGGAATACCCCCACGAAATCCGCAACGGAGTGCTCATTTTCACCAACGGACAAAAGCCAAGCGGCCCCGCAACCACCGTGAGCAGCGGCGAAGTCCTCTACCCTTACGGTAGCCTGCTCGCCTTCGATCCGGTCAAACGTGAGACCGCGTTCATGGCGAAAGACCGCTACAATGTTGGCGAGGGCATTGCCGCCGACAAACTCGGCCCCAACCGGGTGCGGCTCAAGATCCCCGATATCTCCGCCAAACCGGGTGACGTACTGGTCTTCAGCCCCAGAAACCGCGATGTCCCCGGGATTGTCATATCTGATAGTTCCGGCATCCGTCTCACCGATATCACGCTTCATCACAGCGGCGGCATGGGCGTGATCGCCCAGCGCAGCTCCGATCTCTTCGTGCACAGAATGCGTGTCACCCCGCCACCCGGCGGCGCGCGCATCGTGAGCACCACGGCGGACGCCACCCATTTCGTGAACTGCACGGGCAAAATCGAGCTGGTCGATTGCCTCTTCGAACAGCAGAAGGACGACGCCACAAACATCCACGGACTGTATGCAAAGATCACGCACATCGACTCTCCCAGCCGCTTCGAGGTCACACTGATCCATCCTCAGCAGGCCGGGGTGGATTTCATCAAGGCCGGCACCCGTCTCGAACTCAACGACGGCCAAAGCCTGCGCGAGGAAGGGTTTGCGGTGGTCAAATCCGTCGAGCGCATCAACAAGCAGCGCACCATCGTCGAAATCGAAGGCACCTTGCCCGAGGGCGTCACCCTCGGCGATTCCGTCGCCGATGCCGATGCCAACACCGCCGACGTCCTGATCCGCGGCTGCGTGCTGCGTGGCAACCGCGCCCGCGGCATCCTGCTCGGCTCGCGCGGCCCCATGGTCATCGAGGGCAACACCTTCCACACTCCCGGCGCGGCCATCCTCTTCGAGGGCGACTCCCGCTTCTGGTTCGAGCAGGCGGGCGGGCGCGACGTCGTCATCCGCGGCAACACCTTCGACAACTGCAACTACGGTGTCTGGGGCAACAGTTGCATCCAGGTCGGCTCCGGCATCGCGGATGAATTCAAAAGCGTCTCCCGCTACAACCGCAACATCCGCATCGAAAACAACCTCTTCCGCGCCTTCAGCAATCTCCCCCTCCTTTCCATCTATTCGGTCGATGGCCTCACCTTCACCGGCAACCGCCTGGAGAGAACGAATGCCTATCCCGCGCCGGAAGCAGGCGAGTGGAAGCCCTTCAATATCACCGACTCCGACAACGTGAAAGTGGAGGATCCGGCGACGGTTTCCGCCATCCCTTCAAATTAATAACACCCGCATCCGTTCACAAAGGGCGGACCGCCCCACATCGTCATGAAAAAAAGACTCATCATTCTAACCACGGCATGGGCTTCCTGCTCCGCGCTGTTCGCAGCCCCGGAGCAAGGCGCGCCCGGGCCGGCACAGCCGAACATCCTCATCCTCCTCTCGGACGATCAGGGCTACGCCGACCTTGGTGTCCAAGGCTCGAAGGACATCCCCACGCCACACATCGACAGCCTGGCCCATCATGGCGTGCGCTGCACGGCTGGCTATGTTTCCTCCGCCATGTGCTCGCCCAGCCGCGCCGGCCTGATCACCGGCCGCTCGCAATCGCGCTTCGGCCACGACATCAACTGGGAGCCGGAGTGGCCCGTGGATCCGAAAGACCCGCGCGGTCTGCCGCTGGCGGAAAAAACCATCGCCGATCATCTCAAGGCCGTCGGCTACCACACCGGCGTCGTAGGGAAATGGCACCTCGGCGAAGCGCCGCCATTCCACCCGAACCGCCGCGGTTTCGATGAGTTCTTCGGCTTCATCGGCGGCGGCCATAACTACCCCACCGGCAGCTACCGGAATACGCCACCACTGAATCATTACAACACCGCGCTCGAGCGCAACGGCATGCCACAGCCGATTACTCCTGGATACCTCACCACCGTGCTGGGTGACGAATCCGCCTCCTTCATCCACCGCAACAAGGAAAAACCCTGGTTGCTCTACACCGCCTTCAACGCCCCGCACACCCCCATGCAGGCCACCCCGGAATTGTTTGAACGCGTCAAACACATACCCGATGAAAAACGCCGCACCTATGCCGCCATGGTCGTCGGCATGGATGATGCCGTGGGTAGAATCCTCAGGCAGCTCCGCGACGACGGCTTGGAGGAGCGCACCCTCATCTTCTTCCTCAGCGACAACGGCGGCCCGCCGGAGAACAACGCCAGCTCCAACAGCCCCTTGCGCGGCCGCAAGGGGCAGATGTGGGAAGGCGGCATACGCGTTCCATTTCTCGCCCAGTGGAAAGGCGTGCTGCCCGCCGGAAAAACCTACGACCGCCCCGTCAGCAGCCTCGACATCCTGCCCACCGCACTCGCCGCAGCCAGTGGCCGAAGCGTCGCAAGCCAGCCGCTTGATGGCGTCGATCTGCTGCCCTATCTAACAGGAAAGAAATCCGGCGACCCCCACGGGATGCTCTTCTGGCGCATCGCCGAGCGCGATATCTGGGCCGTGCGCAGCGGCGACCATAAACTCATCAAACAAGGTGACAAAATCAACCTCTACGACCTCTCCTCCGACATCCGCGAAAGCCGCGACCTCTCAGGAACACTCCCCGAGGTGCAGGAACGCCTGCAAAAAGCCTTCACCGGATGGCAGGCCGCCTTGCACGCACCGCTATGGAAGGTTTACAAGACTCCCGAACTCGAAGCCGCCGCGGAAAAACGGAAAAACCGCGACAAGGCCAAGAAGTGAATCTTCGTTTTCCAAATCTCCCATTGGATTGATGATTGCCGATTGTTGATCGGATTCCGCTTCTTCACCTCAAAAATCCAAAATCATCAATCGCAAATCATTTCCCCACCCCGTGAAAACCCCACTCGCCTGCATCGCCCTCGCCGCCGCCTCCCTCACACTCTCCGCCGCCCCCCGCCCCAACATCATTGTCATCCTCGCGGACGACATCGGTTATGGTGACCTCTCGTGTTACGGGGCGAAGCTGGTCCAGACACCGAATCTGGACCGCTTGGCAAGGGAAGGGCGGAGTTTTTCCGACGCGCACTCGCCCGCCGCCACCTGCACCCCGTCGCGCCGCGCGCTGCTCACCGGCCGGTATTCCTGGCGGCAGCCGGAGGGCTCGCACATCGCGCCCGGTGATGAGGCCATCACCATCAAGCCCGGCACATTCACCCTGCCGGGCATGCTCAAGCAATCGGGTTACAAGACCGGCATCGTCGGCAAATGGCATTTGGGCCTCGGCAACGAAGGCGGGCCGGACTGGAATGGCGACATCAAACCCAGCCCCCTGGATCTTGGCTTTGACCACTCCTTCATCATGGCCGCCACCGGCGACCGCGTGCCGACCGTTTTCATCGAAAATCGCCGTGTTGTCGGCCTCGACCCGGCGGATCCGATCAAGGTCAGTTACAAGGGCAAGATCGGCGATGAGCCGACGGGCCGGGAAAATCCTGACCTGCTCACCCTCAAGCACACGCACGGCCATGACATGACCATCGTCAACGGCGTCGGCCGCATCGGCTGGATGACGGGCGGCAAGAACGCACGCTGGAAGGATGAGGACATGGCCGATACGTTCAGCAAAAAGGCGGTCGAGTTTATCGAGCGCGAGAAGGATCAGCCGTTCTTCCTCTATTATGCCACCCACAACATCCATGTGCCCCGCGTGCCGAATCCGCGTCATCTCGGCAAGAGCCAATGCGGCACGCGCGGCGACGCCATCGTGGAACTCGACGAGGCCGTAGGCGAACTGCTGGCGAGCCTCGATCGGCTAAAGCTCACAGACAAGACCTTGGTGATCTTCAGCAGCGACAACGGCGGCATCATGGATGATGGCTACGAGGACGTGGGCAACTTCGACCATCCGTGCAACGGGGCATTGCGCGGCTACAAGGGAAGCCTTTTTGAGGGCGGCCACCGCGTGCCGATGATTGCACGGTGGCCCGGGCGGATACCGGCCGGCAGCAGTTGCGACGAGTTGGTCACATTGTTGGATCTGACGGCGACATTCGCAGCGCTCACGGGGCAGACCGTTCCGCAGGGCGCGGCGATTGACAGTTGCAATGTGCTGCCCGCCTTGCTGGGAGAGCCACATGACACGCCGGGTCGCGAAACATTTGTCGCCCATGTGGGTGGGGTTGCCGGCAAAGTCCCCCTCGCCATCCGGCAGGGCCAGTGGAAATTCATCACCGAAGGCGGAGCCCGTCCCAGCTTCAAGGACGCAAACAAATCCAATCGCACTCCGCCGACCGAGGAAACCCGGAAGCCGTTTCTGGTGAATCTCGCAGAAGATCCCGGCGAATCCAAGAACGTCGCCCAAGACCATCCGGAACGCGTCCAGGAAATGAAGGCGCTGCTGGAGAAAATCATCGCGGAAGGCCGCAGCCCGGTGGATCATCCGTAACACGCCACAGAGCAGCCAGTGGAGGGAAAAACCCGAAGCCATTTTCACATCCAATGTTTGATCCCATGAGAGCCACCTTATCCCCAATTTTTCTTGCCATTGCGCTCGCATGTTCCGCGTCGGGTGCGGTGGACGCCAAGCGCCCCAACATCCTCCTCATCCTCACCGACGACTGGGGCTTTGGCGATGCCGGTGCCTATGGCAGCACCTGGATCAAAACCCCATCCTTCGACAAACTCGCCAGCCAAGGCCTGCGCTTCGACAACGCCTACACCCCCAACGCCAAATGCGGCCCATCCCGCGCCTGCATCCTCACCGGCCGCAACCCATGGCAACTCAAGGAAGCCGGCAACCACGGTGGATTCTTCCCGCAGGAATTCAAAGTTTACACCGAAGTGCTCGGCGAGCATGGCTACTTCGTCGGCTTCACTGGTAAGAGCTGGGCACCCGGCACCGCCCTTGATGCCCAAGGCAAACCCCGCCCCGTCACCGGCAAGCCCTTCCAAAAACAAACCTCCCCGCCACCCACCACCGGCATCGACCGCAACGACTACACCGCCAATTTCACCGAGTTCCTCGACGCCGCACCTCAGGCCGCCCCCTGGTGTTTCTGGATGGGCATCCACGAACCCCATCGCGACTACGAATACGGCAGCGGCGTTGCCAAAGGCGGAAAACAACTCACCGACATCGACCGCGTCCCCGCCTATTGGCCCGACAACGACGTCATCCGCAACGACATGCTCGACTACGCCCTCGAAGTCGAACACCTCGACCGCCACATCGGGCGGATCGTCGAAGAACTCGAAAAACGCGGCCAGCTCGACAATACCCTCATCATCGTCACCTCCGACAACGGTCGCCCGTTTCCCCGCGAAAAAGGCAACCTCTACGAAAATGCCAATCACCTGCCCTTCGCCGTCCTCTGGAAAAACGGCATCAAGGAATCCGGCCGCGTCGTGCGCGACACCATCAGCTTCATCGACATCGCCCCCACATTCCTAGAAGCCGCCGGCATCCCATGGGATCAATCCGGCATGGCAGCCAGCCCCGGCATCAGCCTCAGCGACGTGTTCAACTCCGGCAAAACCGACGCCATCCAGCCGAGCCGCGACCACATCATCCTCGGCCAGGAGCGCCACGACGTCGGCCGCCCGCACGACCAGGGCTACCCGATCCGCAGCATCATCAAGGACGGCTGGCTCTACTCGCGGAACTTCACCCCCGACCGCTGGCCCGCCGGCAACCCGGAAACCGGATACCTCAACACCGACGGCGGCGCGACCAAAACCAAAATCCTGAACGCCAACCGCGCCAAACCCGGTGATCCCCACTGGCTCCTCTGCTTCGGCAAACGCCCCGCCGAAGAACTCTTCAACCTGAAAGCCGACCCCGACTGCGTCAACAACCTCGCCGCCGCACCCGAAAACCAGGAACGCCGAGCCTCCCTCGAAGCACGGCTGCTCGCCAAGCTCAAGGAGCAAGGCGACCCGCGCATGTCCGGCCAGGGTGAGGTCTTCGACAATTATCCCTATGCGGGTGCCGAGCGCGGGCTCTATGACCGCTATCTCAAAGGCGAGAAACTCAGAACCGGCTGGGTCAATCCCTCCGATTACGAGCCTGCGCCGCTTGATGATTCCGGCGATTGAGTGCATCCTATCCTGGCCATGCAGCAGTCCCTTTCCATCCCGTTTCTCCGCCTCATCGCATTGTCATCGGCGATTTCCGCGCTGGCTCTAACAGGATGCCGGGAGGCGAAGGAAACCAGCCCGGCCGGAAAGGCGGCGCTGACCGAAAACTCCGCCGATCTCCGCGCCTTGATCGCCAGGGAGATAGCCGCCGGAAACAAGCGCATCGTCATTCCTCCGGGACGCTATCGCGTGCAGGCGGAACGCGGCAGCCACCTAGTCTTCTCCGGTCTAACGGACGTGGAAATCATCGCCGAAAACGTCGAACTGGTTTGCACCTCCACCGTCCGCGCCCTCTTGTTTGAAGGCTGTTCGAACGTCACCCTCCGTGGACTGACTGTGGACTACGATCCCTTGCCCTTCACCCAGGGTAAGATCGTTGCCATGGCGCCGGACAAGAGCTGGATCGACTTCGAGATCGCGCAAGGATACCCGGACAACGCGCTGAGAGATCACATCCAGATTTACAACCCGGCAACCGCTTCCCTGCGCCGCGGCGATGCCCGCTGGAATGATGAAATTAAATCGCTCGGGAATCGCCGCCATCGTGTCAGCAAGGCGCAGGGATACCGCTTCGACCCCGCGGAGGACACGCAGGAAATCGGCGACATCCTGGTGGCGAAAAACCATTTCGGCAAAGCGGGGGCACCTCACGCCGTCGAGCTGCGCGGCTGCAAGGGCATGCGCCTGGAGGACATCACGGTCTTCGCCTCGCCCTCATTCGGATTCCTGGAGCGGCACTGCGATGGCTCCACCTATCTCCGCTGCATTGTGGATCGCCGCGCACCCGCAGACGATCCCGTCAAACGCACCCTGCCGCGCATGCGCTCGCTCAACGCTGATGCGTTCCACAGCAAGGATGCCGCCAAAGGTCCCGCCATCCTCTCCTGCACCGCCCGCTTCATGGGCGACGAT